>PVBE010521315.1_pt1 | contig 54754 bp, 50 predicted proteins | sample 1631181 | NCBI WGS metagenome assembly PVBE01 (sample SAMN08397723, study PRJNA350692) | Marine metagenome, whole genome shotgun sequencing project. | isolation source: water | place: Pacific Ocean | collected 2012-04
CTCGATCCTGTTCTCCGACGTGCGCAATTTCACCTCGGTGTCCGAGGCCCTGGGCGCCCGGGGTACCGTCTCGATGCTGAACGAGTATTTCGAGGAAATGGTCGAGGTCATATTCGACCATGGCGGGATCCTCGACAAATACATCGGCGACGCCATCATGGCGCTCTTCGGCGCGCCCTTCGCCGGCGAGGCCGATGCCGACAACGCGGTTTCGGTCGCCTCCGACATGCTGGTCACCCTGACCGAACTGATCGTGCGGCGCCGCGCCGCCGGCAAGGACGAGATCGCCATCGGCATCGGCGTCGCCATCGGCGACGTCGTGGCCGGCAACATCGGCTCGCCCAAGCGTATGGACTACACCGTCATCGGCGATAGCGTGAACCTGGCCGCGCGGCTAGAAAGCGCGACCAAGTTCTACGGCACCCCGGTGCTGGTGAGCGAACACACCGTCAAGGAGATGAGAAGCCAAGCGCGTTTGCGTGAGATCGACCTGATGCGGGTCAAGGGACAGGACCAGCCGGTCGCGGCCTTCGAGGTGCTCGACCACCATACCGAGACGACCTTCCCCAATCTTGATGAGACGCTCGATGCCTACATCGCCGGGCTCACGCTCTACCGCGAGCGGGAATGGCGCAAGGCGGCGACCGCCTTCGAGGGTGCGCTCGCCGCGCACGCCGGCGACCGGCCCTCGGAGATCTATCTCGAGCGTTGCAGCTATCATGCCGAGAACCCGCCGCCGCCGGACTGGGACGGCGTCTGGGTCCACACCGAGAAATAGGCGGCCCTCGTCCGCTAGAACCGTCAGGTCGCGCCGATGCCCACGATATCGACGTTGATCGAGAACTCACCGGTCAGCGTCGAACCGGTACCGCTCACCCGGCGCGTCGGACCATCGACGAAGAAGAAGTGCTGGTAAGCGATATCGAGCGTCAGATTGTCCCGCGCCCGATACCCGGCTCCCACAGCCAAGATGTAACGGTCTGAATCCGGCACGCCGGGGCCGCGGAAGGCCGACTCGATTGGGCTCTCGTCGAAAGCGAGCCCCGCCCGTGCTACGACGTCCTCGCGCCAGCGATAGTGGACGCCGCCGGCGATGCGGTATGAATCTCCCCACTCGGTCGTCAGCAGATTGATCGGATTCGCCGGATCGTCGAAGTTGATGCGCACCTCGTCGATGCGGATCCATCGTGTCCACGTCAGGTCGCCCATGACCGCCCAGCGGGGCCTGGGCTCATGATAGAAGCTCAGCGAAACCGTTTCCGGCAGGTCGATCTCAAGATTGGCGCCCGAATCGGTGAACGCGGTAGGCGTCGCGCTTGCGTCGATGATGGCGCGTGCCGCCGCGGGGACCGAGAAGTCACCATCGGCGTCGAACTCATGATGGATGCGCGATCGGAAATTGAAGCCGAATCGCGTCCCCGGCGCGGTTTCGTACAGGATACCGAAGTTGTAGCCGAGCGCGATATTGTCGCCCGAGACCACGCCGGCGCCATCGCTCTGGCCCGGCACCAGGCCAAGTCCGGCGCAGGTCGCGGTCGACAGGCCGAAGCCGCCGACCGCCGCCGGGAGCACGCAAATGGTGCCGAAATCGAGCGCCTGGGACAGACTCTCTCGCGCCCATTGCACGCTGATCCCGGCGCCGAGTGAGAGCTCGGGCGTAAGCCGCAGCGCCACGGCCGGATTGACGTCGATGGTTTGGAACTTGGTCGTGGTTTCGTTGTAGCGGCCGAGCCAACCCAGCTCGTAATCGGTGACCAGTCCGAAGGGAACCGTGATTCCCAGCCCGAACTTGAGGTTTTCGGAATAGTCCCAAAGTGCGTAGAGATTGGGCACCACGATGTCGAACCCGCCGTTGCCGCCGTCGTTGCCGCCGAGCGGGGTGCCGTTGAACAGCGTCGATCCCTGCTCTTCGAAGTGAACGCTCGGGACGACCAGATTGCCGCCGATCACGAGTTCGCTATCCCCGAGCCGGGTGGCACCGGCAGGGTTGGAGAAGAGCGTGCTGGCATCGCCGCCGGTGGCCGCGCCGCGCACGCTGGTCTGCCCCACCGCGAAGCCCGCCGCTGCCGCAGGTCCCCCTGCCAGTATTGTGGCCACAACCAACGCGCATGCGGACCCCAGTCGCATTCGTGGCGTGCGATCAGCTCGTGTCATATCCTTTTCCCCCTGCTCCCCTGCGCTTTTGTTCTGTGCTTGCCGTCCAGCGTCGCGATGCGCAGGACGTTGGTCGCGCCCGGCGTGCCGAAGGGGACGCCGGCGGTGATGACGATGCGCTCGCCCTTGCGCGCCATGCCCTCGGCGCGGGCGATTTCGCAGGCGCGCCCGACCATGTCACCGAAATCGGTCGCGTCCTCGGTCATCACGCTGTGTACGCCCCAGGCGAGCGCCAACCGTCGCGCGGTCTCGGCCACCGGCGTCAGCCCGAGGATGGGCACTTGCGGCCGCTCGCGCGAGGCCCGCAGGCAGGTCGAGCCTGAGGTCGTATAGGTCGCGACGCAACGAGCACCGATGGTCTCGGCCACTTGGCGCGCGGCGCGGGTGATGGCATCGGCGTCGGTCGCCTCGGGGGTCTGGTGCTGGGCTGCGGTGAGGGTCGCGTACAGCGGGTCGTGCTCGGCCTGGCGCACTACGCGATCCATCATCGCCGCCGATTCCACCGGATAATCGCCGGCCGCCGATTCCGCCGATAGCATCACCGCGTCGGCGCCGTCATAGACCGCGGTCGCGACATCGGAGACCTCGGCCCGGGTCGGGACCGGCGCCCGGACCATGGATTCAAGCATCTGGGTGGCGACGATGACCGGTTTTCCGGCGTCGCGCGCGGCGCGAACGATACGCTTCTGGAGGCCCGGAACCTCCTCGATCGGCATCTCCACGCCGAGGTCTCCGCGCGCCACCATGATTGCGTCGGCGAGTTCGATGATGCGGTCCAAATGCTCGAGCGCCGCGGGCCGTTCGATCTTGGCCATGATCGCCGCTCGCCCCTTCACCAGCTTACGGGCCGCCGAAATGTCCTCGGCGCGCTGAACGAAGGAGAGCGCCACCCATTCGACGCCGAGGCGCAGACCGAAGCGCAGGTCGGCGCGGTCCTTGGCCGTGATCGCGCTCAGCGGCAAGATGGCGCCGGGGACGTTCACGCCTTTGCCCGCGGAAAGTACGCCGCCGGCCATGACCCGGCATTCGGCATAGTCGTGCCCGACCTCCTTTGCTCGCAGGCGCACGCGTCCATCGTCGAGCAGGATATCGGTGCCCGGCGCCAGTGCGGCGAACACCTCCGCATGCTGCAGCGGGGCCCGGCGCTCATCGCCCGGCGCCGGGTCGAGGTCGAGCCGGAACCGTTGGCCCGCCTTCATCTCCGCTCCCCCTTCGGCCATCGCGCCGATGCGGAGTTTCGGGCCTTGGAGATCGAGGACGATACCGATGGGCCGAGCGAAGTGGCGCTCGGCCCGGCGCACCAGGGCGTGGAGTCGCGCGTGTTCGGTGTGCCGGCCGTGGCTGAGGTTGAGGCGAAAGACGTCGACTCCGGCCTCGAACAGTCCTCGCACCAGCGCCTGCGAGCCGCTCTTCGGGCCGAGCGTGGCGACGATCTTGACGTTGCGCTGGCGCCGCATCTGAATCCTAGCGGGCGGCGCCGCTGCCGCGCGAGGCATCGTCGATCACGATGGCGCGGAAGTCGCTGACGTTGGTGCGGGTCGGTCCGGTGACGAAGAGATCGCCGAGGCCGGCGAAGAAGCCATATGAATCGTTGTCCTCGAGGTAAGCCCAGGGGTCGAGCCCGAGGGCGCTGGCGCGGGCCAAGGTATCGGGGGCGATCGCCGCACCGGCGTTGTCGCCCGAGCCGTCAATGCCGTCGGTATCGCAGGCGAGTGCCGTGACACCGGGCGCGCCCTCGAGTGCCAGGGCGAGCGCCAGCGCATACTCGGTGTTGGGTCCGCCGCGCCCCTTCCCGTGCACGGTGACCGTGACCTCTCCGCCCGAGAGAATCACCGTCCGTCCACCCTCGGCGGCATGACTTCGGGCGAGATCGGCGTGGGCGCGGGCCACCTCGCGCGCCTCCCCTTCGATGTCATCGCCCAACACGATTGCCCGGTAGCCCAGCGATTCGCACGCCTCGGCGGCGGCGCCTAATGCGTCCTTGGCGGCGCCGGCGATGACGGCTTCTGCGCGGGCAAGCCTCGCGTCGCCCGGCTTTGGCGTCTCGGCGGCGGCGGCGCTCAAGTGCTCAATGACGGCTGCCGGCGCCGAGATACCGTAGCGCTCGATCACCGCACGGGCGTCCGCCAACGTCGTCGGGTCGGCCACGGTCGGGCCCGAAGCGATCACCGCGGGATCATCGCCCGGGACGTCCGAGATCATCAGCGTCAGCACGCGCGCGGGCGCGGCGGCGATGGCAAGGCGTCCGCCCTTGATCGCCGAGAGATGTTTGCGCACGCAGTTCATCTCCGCGATCGTGGCGCCCGAGGCCAGGAGAGCCCCGGTAGTCGCCTGCTTATCCTCGAGGGTGATGCCGGCCGCAGGGCAAGCGAGAAGCGCCGAGCCGCCGCCCGAGAGGAGGCACAGCACCAGGTCGTCCGGGCCCAGGTCCTCCACCAGCGCCAGCACGCGTCGCGCGGCCTCGGCTCCGGCGCCATCGGGAACCGGGTGCGCGGCCTCGACTACCTCGATCGCGCGCGTCGGCACGCCGTGACCGTAGCGGGTGACGACAAGCCCGCCGGCGAGCCCATTCATGTGCCGCTCTAGCACCTCGGCCATCGCCGCCGAGGCCTTGCCGGCGCCGACGACCACGGTGCGCCCCATGCCGGGCTTCGGCAGGTGCGAGGCCAGACATCGCGCCGGCGAGACCGCATCCACCGCGGCCTCGAAGAGCTGGCGCAAGACCTCGCCCTGGGTATCGGTCTGATTCGCCATCGCGCGGTTATAGTGCAGCGCAAGACCCGCACCAAGCGCGGCGGCTGACGAGATCGGCTATAGTCGCGCGATGGACGATGCTGCCGTTTTGGCGGCCCGGCGCGACCGCCCGGGCGACAGCGACGATCCCGTGCCGGTCGAGGCGCTGAACGCCGGAGGCGGCGCGCCCTACGTCATCAACTGCGATCACGCGAGCCACGCAATACCGCGGGCCTACGACAACCTCGGCCTAGACGAAGGTGCCCTCGGCCGGCACATCGCCTGGGATATCGGGGCCGGCGAGTTGGTGCGCCGCCTCTCGGTCTCGCTCGATGCCATTGCGGTGCTGGCCGGGGTTTCCCGGCTCGTCATCGATTGCAACCGGGCCTTGGACAGCCCAGCCTCAATCCTCTCCCAGTCCGACGGTGTGCAGGTGCCGGGCAACGCGGGTCTCGATGCGGCCGAAGCCGCACGCCGGGCGGAGCACTATTTCTGGCCCTATCACCGCGCCGTCGATGCCGCGATCGAGGGGGTGCTCGAACGCGGCGACATTCCCGCGCTGATCGCCGTACACAGCTTCACTCCCGAGATGGACGGGATGGCCCGTCCCTGGCACATCGGAATTCTCTGGGACCTCGACACCCGGCTCGCCCGGCGGCTGATCGGCATTCTCGGGGCCGAGGACGAGATCGTCGTCGGCGAAAACGAGCCCTATTCGGGGCGCGAGGACGCGGGGTTCTCGATGCACCACCACGGCGGTAGGCGCGGCATTCCCAACGTCCTGATCGAGGTGCGCCAGGACCTCATCGCTAGCCCCGCCGGCGTCGAGCGCTGGGCCGCGGTGCTCGACGGCGCATTGCGCCGGGTTCTTGCCGAAACCGGGCCGTTCCGCGTGGAGCGCCCCTGATATGGCGCTTCGCGAGCCGCCGCTGAGCATCGGCATCGAGGAGGAGTACTTCCTGGTCGATCGGGCAAGCCGCGATGTCGTGGCCGATCCGCCACCCACCATGCTTGAGGAGTGCAAGGAGCTTCTGACCGGTCAGGTCAGTCCCGAGTTCCTGCGTTCGCAGATCGAGGTCGAGACCCGCGTCTACCGCACCGTCGGCGAGGCCCGCGCCGACCTCGCCAGCCTGCGCGCCACCGTGGCCAAGATCGCCGACGAGCACGGGCTGGCGCCGCTCGCGGCCGGGACCCACCCCTTTGCCGCGTGGAGCGCCCAAAAGCACACCGACGCCAAGCGCTACAACCTCTTGGCCCGCGACCTCCAAGCGCTGGCGCGGCGGCTCATGACGTGCGGCCTGCACGTGCACGTCGGCGTCGACGACGACGATCTAAGAATCGACCTAATGAACCAAGTCGCGTACTTCCTGCCCCACCTGTTGGCGCTCTCCACTTCCTCGCCGTTCTGGAACGGCGAGGACACCGGCCTCATGTCGTATCGAGTCGCGGTGTTCGACGGTCTGCCGCGCACCGGTCTGCCCGACCGTTTCGATTCCTACGGCGAGTACGAGCGCTTCGTCGCCGGGATGGTCGCGGCCGATCTTGTGGACGACGCGACCAAGCTGTGGTGGGACGTCCGACCCAGCGCCCGGTTTCCGACCCTCGAAATGCGGCTTTGCGACATGTGCACCGCGCTCGACGACGGCATCGCCATCGCCGCGCTCTTCCAGTGCCTGCTCAGCATGCTCTACCGGCTGCGCCGCGAGAACCAGCGCTGGCGCATCTACCCGCGCGGTTTCGTGCAGGAGAACCGCTGGCTCGCGCAGCGCTACGGCACCGCCGCCGAGCTGGTGGACTTCGGCAAGGGCGAGCGGATTACCTACGCCGAACTCCTAGAGGAGATCATCGAGCTCGTGGCCGAGGACGCCGAGCGGCTGGACTGCGTGGCCGAGGTCGCGCATGCGCGCCAAGTCGCCGCCCGGGGCACCGGCGCCCAGCGCCAGCTCGCGGTCTACAACGACGCCATCAGCGCCGGCGCCGATCAAGCCGAAGCCTTGCGCGCGGTGGTCGACGTGCTGATCGACGAGACCACAGCCGATCTCGATGCCAAGGCGCGGGCCGCAGAATAACTTCCCCCAAAACAGGAGCTTCCCCATGGACGAAACAACCCGCACCGAGCTCGAGGCCGCCGCCTTCCGCACGCTGGTCGCGCATTTTCGCAAGCGCACGGACGTTCAGAATATCGACCTCATGAACCTCTCGGGCTTTTGCCGCAATTGCCTGTCAAAGTGGTACCGCGCCGCCGCCGAAGAGCGCGGCATCGAGTTCAGCTACGACGCGGCCCGCGAGATCGTCTATGGCGAGCCCTATGCCGAGTGGAAGCAAAAGCACCACCGCGAGGCTGTGGGCGCCCTGGCCGGTACCTGAGGCATATTGAGGCGAGGCCAAAGGAGGATGTCATGAGCGAGGACGCCAAAGACCGGGCCGGGGTCATCGCCCCGCCGCCATTGATCTACCTCGGGTTCATCCTTGTCGGACTCGCGCTCGAGTACGTGTGGCCCGGACCGTTGCTACCGGAGGACGTGCAGTATGGGCTGGGCGCGGCCCTCATTGCCCTGGCATTCCTCATCGCGATCCCCACCTTCGTCCAGTTCTCCAGAGCCAAAACCAACGTCGATCCCTACAAGCCGGTGACCGCGATCATCCGCAACGGGCCGTTCCGCTGGACCCGCAACCCGCTCTATCTGGGAATGGTGATCGTTCAGTTGGGCGTCGCGGCCGCCGTCGATGGGCTATGGATTGCGGTGCTGGTCATCCCGACGATCTTTGTCGTCAGCATTGGCGTCATCGTTCGTGAGGAACGCTACCTAGAGCGCAAGTTCGGTGAGGAATACCTCGCCTACAAGGCCGCCGTCCGCCGCTGGGTCTAGCTCAAGGGAGCGGCACACCGACTTTCTTGAGCGTCGCGGTCTGGCGCTTGTGCAGCTTGGCCTCGTCGAAGTCGGCGACCAGTTCGTGAAACATGCGGTGCCAGTTGATCTTGGCCTTGAGGCGGAGGAACACCCCCCCAAGACCGATGGCGGCGCGGTCCATGAACACGAACTCGCGCGGCGGCCTTACCCCGCCGTGTTCACGCAGGCCGCGGTGCACCTTGGCCACCACGTTGGCGCCGTAGACGGTGCCCGAGTCGAACTCCTGGATTCGCCGTGCCCGGTCCTCCAGAAGCGGCGCGTAGACGAACTCGGCCCATAGATTCAGGGTGTCGATGACCTCTCTCGAGAGGCCTGTGAAGCCCCAGGTTTCGTACGCGTGGACCGCAAGATCGCGGTCGTTCCGTTCGAGCGCGTGGTAGAGGTCGATCACGCCGCCCACGAACTTCGCTTTGAAGAGCCGTACGCAACCGAAATCGAGCAGGTTGATCGCGCCCGCTTCGCCCACCGTATAGTTTCCGAGGTGGGGGTCGGCGTGAATCACCCCGTAGCGATAGAAGGGAACGTACCAGGCGCGGAACAGAGCCTCGGACAACCGGTTGCGCGTCTCAAGCGATGCCTCGACAGAATCCATCAGCGGCGCCCCTTCGAGCCAAGTCATGCTGAGCAACCGGCCCGTCGACAGTGCGGCTACCGGCTTGGGCACGCGCACGCCGGGCTCGCGCGCAAGTATGGCGCCGTAAAGCCGCATGTTCCGCGCCTCGCGGACGTAGTCGAGCTCCTCGCGCAAGCGCTCGGCGATCTCGGCGTGTATGTCGCTGGTGTCGATGGCGTCGTCGTAGCGCCGGTGGATGGCGAAGATCAGTTTGAGCTGCCGCAGGTCGGCCTCGACCGCCGAGGCCATGTCGGGGTACTGGAGCTTGCAGGCGAGCGCTTGGTCCTCGAGGTCGCTGGCGCGGTGGACCTGGCCGAGCGAGGCGGCCCTTGCGGCCTCGCGTTCGAAGCTGGCGAAGCGGCCCCGCCAATCGGGCCCGAGCTCGGCCGACATGCGGCGTTTGACGAAGGGCCAGCCCATCGCCGGTGCGTTGGCCTGTAGCTGGGTCAGCTCGGAGGTGTACTCGCTCGGCAGCGCCTCGGGAATCGTCGAGAGGATTTGCGCCACCTTCATCAGCGGCCCCTTGAGGCCGCCCAGCGCGGCGCGCAGGTCCGAGGCGTGGCGCCCGCGGTCGAGCGGGACGCCAAGGAAGCGCTCGCCCGCCAGGCGTGCGGCAAAGCCGCCGACCGCGCTGCCGACCTTGACGTAGCGCCGTACCCGGCCGGTCAGGTTGTCGTTTTCGCGCCCCGCGGCCACGTCAGGCCGCTTCCAGCTCGTCGATCAGACCGCCGATGACGCCCAGGCCGGTCGACCAGAACGCGGGGTCGCCGGCGTCGAGGGCGAAGGGTCGCAACAGCTCGCCGTGTCGTTTGGTGCCGCCGGCGCGAAGCATCGCCAGATACTTCCTCTCGAAACCCGCCGGTGCCCGCTCGTAGACGGCGTAGAGCGCATTCACTAGGCAGTCCCCGAAGGCGTATGCGTAGACGTAGAAGGGGGCGTGGATGAAGTGCGGAATGTAACACCAGTAGTTCCGATACTCAGCCGCGAAGCGGAAGGCCGGACCCAGGCTCTGACGCTGGATGTCGAGCCAGATCTCGCCGATGCGGTCGGGCACCAGCTCACCTTTCGCGCGCTCCTCGTGAAGCGTGCGCTCGAAGGTATAAAAGGCGATCTGGCGGACCACGGTGTTCAGCATGTCCTCGACTTTCGAGGCCAGCAGCACGCGGCGTCGCGCCGGGTCTGACTCGGCGTCCAAAAGCGCGCGGAAGGTGAGCTGCTCGCCGAACACCGAGGCCGTCTCGGCGAGGGTGAGTGGGGTGTCGGCCAGCAGCGCCCCTTGGGGGCCGGCCAGCACCTGATGCACGCCGTGCCCCAGCTCGTGGGCCAGCGTCATCACGTCGCGCGGCTTGCCGAGGTAGTTGAGCAGAAGGTAGGGATGTGCGCTCGGCACCGTGGAGTGGGCGAAGGCGCCCGGCGCTTTGCCCGGTCGAACCGGGGCGTCGATCCACGCGTTGTCGAAGAAGCGGCGCCCGATCGCGGCCATCGCCGGCGAGAACCGGGCGTAGGAGTCGAGCACGATGTCGCGTGCCTCCTCCCAGCGATAGCGCCGCTCGCGGGCTGTGGGCAACGGCGCGGAGCGATCCCAGTACTCGAGCCTGTCCTTGCCCAGCCAGCGCGCCTTGAGCCGGTAGTAACGGTGCGAGAGCGTCGGGTAGGCGGCGACAACCGCGCTCACCAGGGCTTCGACGACATGGCCCTCGACCTGGTTCGAGATGTGCCGCGAGGCCGCCGGGTGCGGGTAGCCGCGCAGGCCGTCCTCGATCGCCTTGTCCTTGGCCAGCGTGTTGGTGATCAGCGCCAGGGTTTTTGCGTTGCCCGCGAACGCTCGGCCGAGCGCTTTCGCCGCCTGTTTGCGGACGGCGCCGTCGGCTTCGGTTAGCCGGTCGAAGACCTCCTCGAGCGCGAGCGGGCGGCCGTCGATGCGCACCCGCAGGCCGGCCAGCGTTTCGTCGAAGAGCCGGGTCCACGCGGCCCGGCCGGCGACCGCCTTTTGGTGCAGCACCGTCTCCAGCTTCTGGGCCAACTGATAAGGACGGTGCGCCCGCACCTCGCGAAGCCACGGCGCGTATCGGCCGAGTGCCGGCGATCTCAGGCGCCGCGCCAAGGCGCCGTCATCGAGCCGATTGATCTCCAGCGCGAAGAACAGCAAATCCGCGGCAACCGCGTTTATCGTCTCCAGCGTGTTTTGATAAAACCGCGCGATCTCGGCGTTGCCGGTATCCCCGGCATAGAGGAGCTGCGCGAAGCTCATCACTCGCGCCATCGTCTCCTCGATCGCCTCGTACTCGGCGATCGCCGCGCCCAGCGCCCGGCCGCTCAACCCCCTGAGCCGGCCCCTGTAACGCCGCCTGAATCCCCTTGCCTCCGACGCTGCGGCGGACAACGAGGCCTCCAGTTCCGGCGAGTCCGGACCGGGATATAGATCGCTGAGGTCCCACTCCGGTAGCGGCCCAAGCGCCTTGCCCGCTCGTTTGCCCATGGCTGTGCTCCGTTGTCTCAAACGCCGTGATAGTCGCGGAACCAGGCAACGAACCTCGGCACGCCCTCGTCGATCGTGACCCTGGGCGCATAGCCGAGTTCAGCCACGGTCTCCGAGATGTCGGCATAGGTCTCTTTCACGTCTCCTGGCGGCATCGGCTCGAGGATACGCTCGGCCTTCGCCCCGAGCGCGTCTTCCAGCAGCTCGACCAGCCGAAGCAGCGGCTCGGTGCGGTTGTTTCCGATATTGAAGACGCGGTGCGGAACCGCCGCCGCGTCCGTCGGCGGGTTATCGAGCGCCGCCAGCGTACCGGCGACCACGTCGTCGATGTAGGTGAAGTCACGCCGCATGTCGCCGTTGTTGAAGAGGTGGAGCGGGGTTCCCGCGATGATCGCCTTGGCGAAGATGTAAGCCGCCATGTCGGTCCGGCCCCACGGTCCATAGGCGGTGAAGAAACGCAGGCCGGTCTGCGGGATGCCGTAGAGGTGGCCGTAACAATGGCTCATCAACTCGGCCGATTTCTTGGTCGCGGCATAGAGCGAGATCGGCGAATCGACGCGGTCGGAGGTGCGGAATGGAAGCCGGACGTTGCCGCCGTAGACCGAGCTCGAGCTGGCATACACGAGGTGGCGAAGGCCGGTCATCGCCCGACTCAGCTCCAAGACCGCAAGATGCCCGACCAGGTTCGCATGGGCATAATCGAAGGGGTGATCGATCGAATGGCGCACCCCCGCCTGCGCCGCCAGGTGGACGACACGATCGATGCCGCGGTGGCGCGCGAGCGCTGTGGTCATTGCTTGCGGCTCGGCGATGTCGGCCCGCTCGAACGCGAAGTCCGCGTGTGCGCCCAGGCGTGCGAGCCGCGCCTCCTTCAGCCCCACATCGTAGTAATCGCTCAGATTGTCGAGGCCGACCACGGCCTCGCCGCGGTCCAGGAGCGCCGCCGCGACGTGATAGCCGATGAAGCCGGCCGCCCCGGTCACCAAGATCGTCATTGTTTCTCCATGCCCTTGTCACGCCCCGCGCGAGGGCGCGAGAGCTTAGACCGCTGCCCGTCGAAAATCACCCCCACGCCGCACCCGCCCCGAGCGCGCCGCATTAGACGGCGTCAACCGCTTGCCCTAAACTCGATTGCATCTGCGAGCGTCGTGCCTGGACGGTCAGATAGGTCAGCATATATTACGTATATGGCCCGCAGCCTCGCGCCTCCGAAGACCCTTGCCGCATGACCTTGGCCGACGTAACGCTGGACGACAAGTACACCGCCGAATCGGGTCGGGTGTTCATCTCGGGCATCCAGGCGCTGGTTCGGGTGCCGCTGGCGCAGCGGCGGCGCGATCAAGTCGCGGGCCTCAATACCGCCGGGTTCGTGTCGGGCTACCGCGGCTCGCCCCTCGGTACCTACGACCAGGAGCTGTGGCGCGCGGCGCGCTTTCTCGATACCCACCACGTCCGCTTCCAGCCGGGCGTCAACGAGGACCTTGCTGCCACCGCGGTATGGGGCAGCCAGCAGACCGGGCTCTTCCGCGGCGCTCGTTACGATGGCGTGTTCGGCCTGTGGTACGGCAAGGGTCCGGGGGTCGACCGCTCGGGCGATGTATTGAAGCACGCGAACCTCGCCGGCACCTCGGCGCACGGGGGGGTGCTTGCACTCGCCGGCGACGATCACGCCGCGCAGTCCTCGACCAGCGCACACCAGTCCGAATACGCCTTCATGGCGGCCATGATCCCGGTGCTGCACCCCGCCAACGTGCAAGAGATCGTCGATTACGGCGCGCTGGGACTGGCACTCTCACGCTACGCGGGAGTCTGGACTGGGCTCAAGCTGGTTTCCCAGACCGTCGAGAGTGCGGCCACCGTTGACGTCGGGCCGGAACGTGCCGCGCCCCGCGAGCCCACCGACTTCGAGATGCCCGAAGGTGGCCTCAACATCCGCTGGCCCGACGCCCCGCTCGACCAGGAGCGCCGGCTGCACACCCACCGTCTTTACGCCGTCCTCGCTTTTGCCCGCGCCAACTCGCTCGACCGCACCGTGATCGACGCGCCCGAGCCGCGCTTCGGCATCGTTACCACCGGTAAGGCCTACCTCGACGTGCGCCAAGCGCTCGACGATCTCGGCATTGACGAAGACCACGCCGCCGAGATCGGGCTCCGCCTCTACAAGGTCGGCATGGTGTGGCCCTTGGAGCGTGACGGCATACGCCGATTCGCCGAGGGCCTCGATGAGGTGCTGATCGTCGAGGAAAAACGGGCGGTGGTCGAGAACCAGCTCAAAGAACAGCTCTACAACTGGAGGGCCGAGGTGCGGCCGCGCGTGGTCGGAAAGTTCGACGAAGACGGCGCCTGGCTGTTGCCGTCCGCGGGCGAACTCACCCCGGCGGCGATCGCCCGGGTGATCGCTGCGCGGCTCGATCGCTTCTACACCTCGCCCCGCATCGCCGAGCGCCTTGCCTTCCTCGAGGCCAAGGAGGCGGCCCTCGATACCCGCCCGGCGCGGCTCAAGCGCAGCCCCTACTTTTGCTCGGGCTGTCCGCACAACACCTCGACCAAGGTGCCCGAGGGCTCGACCGCGCTCGCCGGCATCGGCTGCCACTACATGGTCTTGTGGATGGACCGCGAGACGCGGACCTTCACGCCGATGGGCGGCGAGGGCGCGAACTGGCTGGGCGTGGCGCCGTTCAGCGACACCTCTCACGTGTTCGTCAACCTCGGCGATGGCACCTACACCCACTCCGGGCTGCTGGCGATCCGCGCCGCCGTCGCCGCCGGCGTCAATATTACCTACAAGCTCCTCTACAACGACGCCGTGGCGATGACCGGGGGCCAGCCGGTTGAGGGCGGCTTCACCGTGCCCGAGATCGTGCGCCAGTTGGCGGCCGAGGGCGTGGCCAAGGTCGTGGTGGTCTCCGACGAGCCCGACAAGTATCCGAGCGCCGCGTTCGCCCCCGGCGTCAGCGTCCATCACCGAGCGGAGCTCGATCGTGTGCAGCGCGAGCTGCGCGACCGCCAAGGGGTCTCGGTCCTGGTCTACGATCAGACCTGCGCCGCCGAAAAACGGCGGCGGCGCAAGCGCGGGACCTTCCCTGATCCGCAAAAGCGAGTGGCCATAAACGAAGCGGTTTGCGAGGGATGTGGCGACTGCTCAACCGCCTCCAACTGCCTCTCCGTCGAGCCCCTGGAAACCGAGTTCGGGCGCAAGCGCACCATCAACCAATCCTCGTGCAACAAGGACTACAGTTGTACCGACGGCTTTTGCCCGAGCTTCGTCACCGTTCACGGTGGCCGCTTGCGCAAGCCTGACCTCGCCGTGGCTGCGGCGAATCCTGCCGCCGGTCTACCGGCGCCGGTCGTACCGATCCTCGATGGCGCCTACGATGTCCTGATCGCCGGAGTCGGCGGGACCGGCGTGGTGACGCTCGGCCAGCTGCTCGGCATGGCCGCGCACCTCGAGGGACACGCCTCATCGGTGCTCGACTTCACCGGGCTTGCCCAGAAGGGTGGCGCCGTCCTGTCGCACGTCCGCGTCGGGACCTCGGCGGATGCCATCCACGGTAGTGGCATCGCCGCCGGCGGCGCGCGCCTGCTGCTGGGCTGCGATATCGTCGTCGCGGCCAGCTTCGATGCGCTGGCCAAGCTTCGTCGCGGGCTGAGCCACGCGGTCATCAATGCCCACCTTGCGCCGACCGCCGATTTTACGCTCGATGCGGACGCCCAGTTCGACGCGCCCGAGCTCAACGCCGTGATCTCGGAGGCGACGGGCGGGGCGGCGGCCGATTTCGTCGAGGCCACACGCTTGGCGACGACGCTGATCGGCGATGCCATCGCCGCCAACGTGTTCATCCTCGGCTTTGCCGTGCAGCGCGGCCTGGTGCCGGTCGGCCTGGCGGCGCTGGAGCGCGCGATCGCGCTCAATGGTGTCGCGGTCGAGGCCAACCTGTGCGCGCTCGGCTGGGGCCGGCGGGCCGCGCATGAGCCGGTAGCCGTGGAACGCGCGGCCGCCGAATCGGCCCCCGGATCCGCGCCCGAGAGGCCGGCGACAAGCCTGGATGAGATTGTCGCCAAGCGCGCCGCGGTCCTCACCGCCTATCAGGATCGCGCCTACGCCGAGCGCTACATGGGCCTCGTCAACCGGATCGCTACGCTCGAACGCGATCGCGTCCCGGGCTTCTCGGAGCTGGCTCTGGCGGTGGCGCGCTACTACTTCAAGCTCTTGGCCTACAAGGACGAATACGAAGTCGCGCGCCTCTACACCGACGGTGCTTTCCTCGACAAGATCCGGTCCTCCTTCGAGGGCGAGTACACGCTCCGCTACCACCTCGCGCCGCCGATACTTCAGCGCCGCGACCCCGACACCGGGCTGCCGCGAAAACGCACGTTCGGCCCCTGGATGCTGAACGTCTACCGCGTCCTGGCTCGCCTCAAGCGGTTGCGTGGCACCCCCGTCGACGTCTTCGGCATGACCGCCGAGCGCAAGCCTGAGCGCCGCCTGATCCGGGAGTACGAGGCGACGCTCGATACGATTGCCGACCGGCTCGATTCCGGCAACCACGCCCTCGCCGTCGAAATTGCTTCGATGCCTGAACGCATCCGCGGTTTCGGCCACGTCAAGGCGCGTCACCTCGAGGCCGCACGCGCCCGCGAGGCCGAGCTTCTCGCCGCCTTCCACGACCCCGCTCCCCACGCCGACGCTGCCGAGTAAACCTCGCAAACGACTCCGGCGCCGGGATTGATTGCGCGGTGGCGTCTGCTATCATCGCGCGCCGGCTGGACCGAGCAACCGAAACGAACCGAGACGCAACGGCATGATGAGCGAGTCGGAATTCAGCGAACAGGCGAAGACCTGGCACAGGTTCACCCGCCTCACGATGTGGGCGGTTGGCTTGGTTACGGTTACTCTCGTCCTTCTGGCGCTGTTCCTTCTCTGAGCCGCCGCGTCGCACCTTGACGGTTCGCGCTCGCCTGCCGGCGCAAGGGTTTGCACCGTTGCGATGAAAGTTGCCATTCCTAAAGAGCGTCGCGCGTTCGAGTGCCGCGTCGCCGCCTCGCCCGATACCGTCAAGAAGCTGGTGGCGCTTGGCGCTGAGGTCATTGTCGAGGCGGATGCCGGCGCTGGCGCCGACCTCAGCGATGCCGTGTTCGCCGAGGCCGGGGCGGGTATCGCCGAGAGCGAGGCCGCGGCACTCGAGAGTGCCGATGTCGTGTTAAAGGTCCAGCCGCCGCTTGCCGACGAGCCCGACGAAGTCGGCCTGATCAAACAAGGCGCGCTCTTGATCGGCCTGCTCGCGCCGACCGCCGAGCCGGTCTTGGTGACGGCCTATGCCGCGCGCGAGCTGACGACGGTCGCACTCGAGTATCTACCCCGGATTTCGCGGGCGCAGAGCATGGATGCGCTCTCCTCGCAGAGCAACCTCGCCGGCTACAAGGCGGTGCTCGATGCCGCGGTCGAATACGGCCGGGCGCTACCGATGATGATGACCGCGGCCGGCACCATCGCGCCCGCCCGCGTCCTCATCCTTGGCGCCGGTGTTGCCGGGTTACAGGCGATCGCCACGGCGCGTCGGCTCGGCGCCATCGTCGCCGCTTTCGACGTGCGCGCCGCGGTCAAGGAGCAGGTCGAAAGCCTAGGGGCACGGTTCATCGAGGTCCCGGCGCTCGATGAAACCGCCGAAAGCGAGGACGGCTACGCCCGCGATATGGGCGAGGAATACCGGCGCCGCCAAGCCGAGATCATCCACCAAACGCTGGTGACCACCGACATCGCCATCTGCACCGCCTTGATCCCCGGCCAACCCGCGCCGATTCTGATCACCGAGGCGATGATCGCCGACATGCGCCCGGGCTCGGTCATCGTCGACCTTGCGGTCATGATGGGCGGTAACTGCGCGGGCTCGCGGCCGGGCGAGACGGTCGCGGTCTCGGGCGTCAAGGTCGTCGCCCACCGCAACGTACCGAGCCGCATCGCCGGCGACGCCTCGGCACTCTACGCCCGCAACCTCTTCAACTTCCTCGCCCCTTTGATCCAGGACGGGGACCTCAAGCTCGATTGGGAGGACGAGATTCTTGCCGCCACCGTGCTCACCCGCGGGGGCGCGGTCGTCCATCCCTCGCTCGCCGACCAAACCTAGGAAGAGAGCCGCTCGTGGAAACCCTTGGCGCCGATCCTCTGATCTTCCAGATCACGGTCTTCGTGCTGGCGATCTTCGTTGGCTACTATGTGGTCTGGAGCGTGACGCCGGCGCTGCACACGCCGCTGATGTCGGTCACCAACGCGATCTCAAGCGTCATTGTCGTCGGCGCGCTCTTGGCGGCCGGGCCCGAGGAGATGAACCTCGCCCGCATTCTCGGCCTGGTCGCGCTCGGACTTGCGGCAATCAACATCTTCGGCGGATTTACCGTCACCCAGCGCATGCTTGGCATGTTCCGGCGGAAGAAGTAGGGCCGGCGTGTCTGACGATCTCTCCGCGCTCGCCTACCTCGTCGCCGGAGTCTGCTTCATCCTCGCGCTGCGCGGGTTGTCCTCGCCCGAAACGGCGCGCGGCGGCAACCGTCTCGGCATCGCCGGAATGGTGATTGCGGTCGCGACCACGGTCCTCGATCCCACGGTCATCGGCTATGAGCTAATCGCCGGCGCCGCCGCGATCGGTGCGGTCATCGGCACGGCGATCGCGTTGCGCATCCAAATGTCGGCGATGCCGCAGCTGGTGGCCGCCTTTCACAGCTTGGTGGGGATGGCCGCGGTGCTGGTCGCGGCGGCTGCGCTCGAGGCGCCCGAGGCCTACGGCATCGGCGCGGCGGGCGAAATCCACCTCGCCAGCCTGATCGAGATGTCGCTCGGCGTCGTCGTCGGCGCCGTTACCTTCTCCGGCTCGGTGGTCGCCTTCGCGAAGCTCCAGGGCATCGTCGGCGGCGCGCCCGTAGTATTCGCCGGCCAGCATTGGCTCAACCTCGCCATCGGCGTCGCCATTCTCGCCCTCGGCGTCACCTTCGTCAGCGACCAGGGCGCCGAGTGGTTCTGGCTGATGACCGCACTTGGTTTCCTTATCGGCTTCCTCATCATCATCCCGATCGGCGGCGCCGACATGCCGGTGGTCATCTCGATGCTGAACTCCTACTCCGGCTGGGCGGCGGCGGGAATCGGGTTCACCCTCCAAAACACCGCGCTAATCATCACCGGCGCACTGGTCGGCTCCTCGGGCGCCATTCTCAGCTACATCATGTGCCGGGCAATGAACCGCTCGTTCGTCAGCGTCATCCTTGGCGGCTTCGGCGGCGAGACCGAGGTCGCCGCGGCGGCCGCGGACCGCAAGGTCAACGCCGGCAGCGCCGAGGACGCCGCATTCATCCTCAAGAACGCACAATCGGTGATCGTGGTGCCCGGTTATGGGATGGCGGTCGCCCAGGCTCAGCACGCGCTGCGCGAGATGGCCGATGCACTCAAACGGGCGGGGATTACCGTGCGCTATGCCGTGCACCCCGTGGCCGGGCGCATGCCGGGACATATGAACGTGCTTCTCGCCGAAGCCAACGTCGGATACGACGATGTCTTCGAGCTCGACGACATCAACCCCGACTTCACGGCCACCGACGTGGCCTTCGTCATCGGCGCCAACGACGTCACCAACCCCGCGGCGCATGACGACCCGCAGAGCCCGATCTACGGGATGCCCGTGTTAGACGTCGAGAACGCGAGTACGGTCCTGTTCGTCAAACGGAGCCTGGCGCCGGGCTACGCGGGCATCGACAATGCGGTGTTCTACCGCGGCAAGACGATGATGCTGTTCGCCGACGCGAAGAAGATGGTCGAGGACATCGTCAAGGCGCTCTAGCCCGACTTAGCCCAGGAGCGGCGCGAGGCGGTCCATGGCTTCGGTCAGGCGCTCGGGCGAGCTCGCGAAGCACAACCTCATATGGCCCTCGCCGCCGGGTCCGAAGGCCGAGCCCGGGGCTAGTCCGATCCCGGTCTCAGCCAACACGCGCTTGGCGAACGTGCGGCTGTCGTCAAGGCCCTCGACCGCGAAGAAGGAATAGAACGCGCCCGCGGGCAGGTGCGTACGGACCCTTGCCATCGCGCTTAGTCGTTGATGGATCACGTCGCGGGCGGTGCGGTATCCGGCCACAAGCCCAGCCACATAGTCCTCGCCCTCGCGCACCGCGGTCACGCCGGCGTGTTGGACGAAGGTCGCCGGACTGGAGATGCTGTACTCCATCATCATCTCCAGCGTCTCGCCGAGGTCGGCGGGCGCCACCAGCCAGCCGAGCCGCCAGCCGGTCATCGACCACGACTTCGAGAAGCTGTTGATGACCAGCAACCGGTCCTCGGGCGCGGCCACCTGGAGGAAAGACGGCGCGCATTTGGCCTCATAGACGATGCGGGCATAGACCTCATCGGCGATCACCCAGATTCCCCGCGCCCGGCACAGCGCCAATAGCGCCTCCTGTTCGGCGGCCGACATCACCCATCCCGTCGGGTTGCCGGGTGAGTTGACGACGATTGCCCGGGTGCGCGAATCGCACGCCGCTATCACCCGATCGAGGTCGAGATGCCAGCCCGCATCGCTGCCTGACAGTGGCGTGAAGCGGGGCTCGGCACCCATGATCTGGATCGCACCCGCGAAGTTGGGCCACAGGGGCCCGACGATGACGACGTTGTCGCCCGCCCCGGCGACGCATTGGACCGCGATCATGACCGCGTTCATCGCCGAGGCCGTCACCGTGATGCGTTCGGCGTCGAGCGCGATCGCGTAGAGCCCGCGCATATATGCGGCCAAGCTTTCGCGCAGCTCGGGGATGCCCCGATTGGGCGCGTAGAAGGTGTGACCCTCGTTCAGCGCGCGCACCGCCGCCTCGGCGATGAAGGACGGCGTCGGTGCGTCGCCTTCGCCGAACCAGAGCGCAATGGTGTCCTCGCGCCCGAGCCGTGAGACCTCACGAATCTGCGAAACCGCGAGATCGGCGATGGCCCCTCGCACCTTGCGCGGGCCCGATTCGCCCTGGAGCGGCTCGCCCATGCCGGCCGCCTCGGCTTAGGCGGCGATCAATTCCTGGCGCTGCTCGCCAAGCCCTTCGATACGCAACACCATGACATCGCCCGGCTTCAAAAAGAGCGGCGGCGTTTGTCCCTGGCCCACGCCGGGTGGCGTCCCCGTGGTGACGATGTCGCCGGGTAACAGCGTCATGTAGCGGCTGATATAGCTCACCAGCGTGGCCACCCCGAAGATCATGGTGTTGGTGTTGCCGTCCTGATAGCGCTTGTTGTTGACCTCGAGCCGCATGCCCAGGTTCTGTGGGTCTGGCACCTCGTCCGGGGTCACCAGCCACGGCCCGATGGGGGCGAAGGTATCGGCGCTCTTGCCCTTCACCCATTGGCCGCCGCGTTCGAGCTGGAATTCGCGCTCCGAGACGTCGTTGAGGATGCAATAGCCGGCGATGTGTGAGATGGCATCTTCTTCGGCGACGTGGCGCGCGGTCTGGCCGATCACGAAGGCGAGCTCAACCTCCCAGTCGGTCTTGGCCGAGCCCTCGGGGATGACCACCGGGTCGAAGGGTCCCGAGATCGCCGAGGTCGCCTTGGTGAACAGCACCGGCTCCTCGGGAATCGGCATCCCGGCCTCTTTGGCGTGGTCGGCGTAGTTGAGACCGACCGCCACGATCTTGCCGATGCCGCTCAGCGGAACGCCGATGCGCGGCGTGCCGCGGACCACCGGCAGATCGTCGTGGTCGATCTGGCGCAGTCGCTCCAACGCGTGCGGCGCGATGGTCTCGGGATCGAGATCGCCGATTTCGGCACCCAGCTCGTGGATGCGACCACGGTCGTCCAAAAGGCCCGGTCTCTCGGCGCCGGGCGGTCCGTATCGCAATAGCTTCATCGGTTGCTACTCCGTGCGAAATAATCCTTCGGCCTCGCCGCGCAGCGACGTCTTGGCCTCTATCAGTGCGCGTGCTTCCGCGATCTCGGATTCCAGGGCCGCAATGCGCGCGCGAAGTTCCTTGATGGATAGCTCCTCGATCTTCGGGGGCTGGGGTGCTGCCGGCGGGGCGACGTCATCGGTGTCCATTCGTCCCTCCCTCGGCGCCCGCGCGTGTCTCCCGTGCGTGGCGTCGCTTGTCAGTGTGAAGCGAACGCTCTAGACCTGCAACCGTGTTTCAAAGCTATCGGTGCGCACGATGCCGCCGCCACCTTCGATGACTTGCGTCGAGATTGCCGCCCCCGGCGGGCCCGAGGTCATGCGGCTGGCCGAGCGGCCGACCCCGGTGCCCGCGCCCGGCGAGGTACTGATCGCCACTGCCGCCGCGGGCATCAACCACGCCGACCTCCTGCAGCGCCGCGGGCGCTACCCGCCGCCGCCCGGCGCCTCCGATATCCCGGGCCTTGAGGTTGCCGGTACGGTCGTTGCCGTGGGTCCGGGCGTCGACGCCTTTCGCGCCGGCGATTCGGTGTGCGCGCTCCTCGCCGGTGGCGGCTATGCCGCCTATTGCGCCGTGCCCGCAGCCCAAGTGCTGCCCCTGCCGGCCGGTGTCGAGGCGCTTGCCGCCGCGGCGCTGCCCGAGGCCACCTTTACGGTTTGGACCAACCTGATCGATCGCGCCCACCTCGTCGCCGGCGAGCGCCTTCTGGTCCACGGCGGGGCGAGCGGCATCGGCACGACCGCGATCCAGCTCGCGCGCGCTCTTGGCGCCCGGGTCTTCGCGACCGCCGGCACGCCGGAAAAATGTGCGGCATGCGAGAAGCTAGGTGCCGAGCGCGCCGTCGAGTACCGGTCGGCCGATTTCGTCGCCGAGATCGAGGCGCTCGCCGGCGGCGTAGACGTCATTCTCGACATGGTCGGCGGCGATTATCTCGCCCGCAATCTCGAATTGCTGGCGACCGAGGGCCGGCTGGTGCAGATCGCCTTTCTCGGCGGCGCGCACGCCGAGGTTGATCTCTCCGTGGTGATGCGCAAGCGTCTGACGATCACCGGCTCGACGCTGCGGGCCCGCGCGATCGAGGACAAGGCGGCGATCGCGCGGGCGGTGGGAGCGCGTGTGTGGCCGCTGGTCGAGGCGGGCGAGGTCGTCCCGGTGATCGATTCGGTGTTTCCCTTGGCCGAGGCCGCGGCGGCGCATCGCCGCATGGAGGCGGGCGAGCACATCGGCAAGATCGTGCTGCGGGTGTGAATCGTGCGGAGCCTCGGCAAACGTGCTTAAATGGCGCGAGCGCCAAGGCCCCTCGGAGGACCAATGACACTGCCCCTCATGCCCAAGGCGACCGCCGTCTGGTTGGTCGAGAACACGACCTTAACCTTCGATCAGATCGCGGCGTTCTGCGGGCTGCACCCGCTCGAGGTCGCCGGCATCGCCGACGACGAGGTGGCCATCGGCATCCAGGGGATCGACCCGATCTCTCGGGGCCAGCTCACTCGCGAGGCGATCGAGGCCTCCGAGGCCGACACCCAGCATCCCCTTGAGCTCGCCGCGCCCAGGGTCCAGCTACCGCCGCGACGCGCCTCGGGGCCGCGCTACACGCCGGTCTCCAAGCGCCAGGACCGGCCCAACGCGATCGCCTGGCTGTTGCGCTTTCACCCCGAGCTAAGTGACGCGCAGCTCTCGCGCCTGGTGGGCACGACCAAACCGACGATCACCGCGATTCGTGACCGCACCCACTGGAACATCGTCAACATCCGCCACCAAGACCCGGTCTCGCTGGGGCTTTGCACCCAGACCGCGCTCGACGAGGCGGTCACCAAGGCGCGCGCGCGGGAGCGCGCCAAAGAGGCACGCGAGGCCAAGGCCGCCGCCAAGGCCAGGCGAGACAAGGAGCTCGCCGCCGAAGCCGCCGCTGCCGCGGAATCGGAGGCTCCGGCGAAACCCGCGGTGGCGCCACCGGCCGAGGCCGTGCCCGCCCCCGATTCCCTCGCTGAAACGACGCCGTCCGGGGCCGGCGAAGCCGCGCCGCCCGGGGCCCCGGTCCCCGCCCTCACACCGGTCTGGCCCCCGCCGGCGGTCGTGCCGCCTGCGGTCGACGCCGAGCCCGCGACACCCCCGGAGGCGGCGCCAGCCGCCGTCCCCGACCCCTCGCCGGCCGCCGAATCAGCGCCCGATCCCGGCGTCGACGCGGCGCCCGTCGAGGAAGCGCCGCCGCCCGGGCCCGAGGATCGCGAGACCCCATAGCGCGCGGCGCCGCGCCCGCCCGCCGCAGCCTGTGTGTCCGCTGGGTATGGCTGGGAACCGCCGTTCCGCGCCGGGTCGACTCAATTCTGCGCGGGTGGTGAAAATTCCTGGTATTCTTGGTGGCGGAATGGCAAAACGCATCACGCCATGACCGGGCAGGACGAACTAAAGAAGAAGCTTTTGGACCTCGCGACCGAGCACCGCGACCTCGACAACGCGATCGCGGCGCTGACCGGCTCGGGCTCCTACGATCCCATCCAGGTGCAGCGGCTCAAGAAGCGGAAGCTCGCGCTCAAGGACCAGATCGCTCGCCTCGAAAGCGACACGCTACCCGACATCATCGCCTGAGCCGCCCGTCCCGCGGGTGCGGCCTTAGCCGGCGGCGGCCTTGGACGCCAGCTTTTGCTCGTACATCGCCCGGTCGGCAGCGGCCAGCGCGTCGTTGACGCTTTCGCCGGCCTTGAAGGCGTAGACCCCGTGGGCGACCTCGAGCGCGATGTCGTGGCCATCCCACGAGAAGGGGTTCTCGCGGATTGCGGCGGCGAGCCGCCGCGCCTTGTCGAACGCCGGCTCCAACTCGGTCTGAACCATAATGACGCCGAACTCGTCGCCGCCCAGGCGCCCCACCACGTCCACGTCGCGAACGTGCTCGCGCAGGATGCTGGCGACCCGCAACAGCCCCTCGTCGCCCGCCGTGTGCCCGTAGGTGTCGTTGATCTCCTTCAGCCCGTTGACGTCGAAGTAGACCAGGCTCGAGGGCGTCCCGTAGCGCTCGGTGATCGAAATGGCGCGGCTCAGCTCGCGTACGAAGGCGCGGCGGTTGGCGATCGGCGCCAGCGGATCCTGATCGGCGAGCCGTTCGAGGTGGGCGAGCCGTTCACGAGTGTGCTCGACCTCGTGGCGCAGGCTTTCGACTTCGGCCATCAGGGTGACGATGGCGGCCCGGACTTTGGGCATGAGCTCGACCTCGGGGATCCCCATGATCGAGACCGTATCGGCGACTTTGCGCGGCTCGACCGGCGCCGTTTCTTGGGCTCCGGCGCGCGCCCGCGCGCGACGTACCGAAACCGGGCCCGAGCTTCTTCCCGTCTCGCCGACCTTCATTGGGCCCTAACAACCCTACGATATCTTGGTGAGGATCAACGATCCTATCACAACATATCTTGAGAAGAAGTGAAATGTCCGGAACGAGAGCGGCTCGCAGTGGCGCGGATTTCGTCTTTCGGTTCTGCGTTCAACGTCCCGATGCGCTCGCCTTGCCGCCACGGACCGCGCTCCTATAATCGCGGCTCCATTGAACAAGTGGGAGGGGGCGATGGCGGAATCCGCGCCAACCGTGGGCGTCATAATGGGAAGCCAGAGCGACTGGGAGACGATGCGCCATGCGGTCGATACCCTGGACGCGCTCGAGGTCGGCTGCGAGGCCCGGATCATCTCGGCCCACCGCACGCCCAAGCGGCTTTCGACCTACGTCGAGGGCGCGCGCGAGCGTGGCCTCCGCGTCATCATCGCGGGCGCCGGCGGGGCCGCCCACCTGCCCGGCGTGACCGCGGCAATGACGGTTCTGCCGGTTTTCGGCGTACCCATCGAGAGCCCGGCGCTCAAGGGCATGGATAGTCTCCTCTCCATGGTCCAGATGCCGAGCGGCGTGCCGGTGGGGACGCTCGCCATCGGCAAGGCCGGCGCGATCAACGCCGCGCTGTTGGCCGCCGCCGTACTGGGCTTGAGCGATCCCAAGGTGGCGGTTGCCCTGGAGGAATGGCGCGAACGCCGCGCCGCCGCGGTCCCCGAGAGGCCCGAGTCCTAAGGGGCCTATGCCTTAGATGGCGCTTGGTGATGGGTGCGGCCGGCAAAGGGGCGCCGCGCCAAGACGGAATCCACTCGCCCGCGTAGCCTCTGGATGCCCATGATCTCGGCGATGCGGTCGTCGAGAAATCGCCAGGTCGCCGCCGAATCGGCGCTCTCGTCGTCGAGCCAATAGAGGAGCGTCGTGGCGTAGACGCCGCCCAGCAGCGCCCGCTTGGAGTAGAAGCTGAAATCGGTCGAGGTATCGCCGACGGCGTACCATAGCGCACTCACCGAGCCCCACAGCGCGCGTGCGCCGAGGGCCGCCAGGCGCGGCCTCGCCAGCACCGTGACCAGCGCGCGCAACGCCGGCTTGTGCTCGGCGTGCTCGACAAGTCGGAGCCGCACCGCCGCGGCGATGCGCTCGCGCACGCGCATCGCCTCAAGATCGTGCTCGGCCAGCGCCTCGGCTGCGCGCGAATCGGCGCGCTCGATGAAATGGCGGGTCAGGTCGGCGAGGCCGCGCGGAAAGGCCACGGCGGCGAGGTCGGCGCCGACCTCCGCTGCCGCCGCCCGCAGGCAGCGATCCGACCACCCGTCCGTGCCGGCGCGGGCCACGAACGCGGTCAGCACCTCGCTCCTGGCCTCGTCAATCCGCATACGCGGCCGCCGGCTCTGCCGGCGCCTCGTCGGCCTTGGGGGCCTCGGCGGTGCGGTACTTGAACTCGGATTCGAAGACCAGCTCCGAAAGGTCGGTCATACGCATGGGGTAGAGAACGCCGTCGAGATGGTCGCACTCGTGCTGCACGACGCGTGCCAGCATGCCCTCACACTCGCAGGTGAGGGCCCGGCCGTCAGGTGCGGTGGCGTGGTAGCGGACCGCGGTGTAGCGCGGCACCCTACCGCGCAAGCCGGGCACCGACAGGCACCCCTCCCAGCCGAGCACCGTCTCCTCGGTCAGCGGCTCGACGGTGGGGTTGATGAGGATGCAGAGCGGCGCGACCTCTTCGCTCTCGCCGCTCTCGCCGCTTTCGTCGGCTTCGTCGGTCTCCGGCGGGACCTGAAAGATCACCAGCCGCGCCGGCACGTGGACCTGCGGCGCGGCGAGGCCGAGTCCGTCGGCGTCGGCCATGGTCTCGACCATGTCGCCGATCAGACGCCGCACCCCCGGTGCGGTGGGATCGGCGATCGGTTCGGCGGGGTGGAGCAACACCGGGTGCCCCATGCGCGCGATCTTGAGAATCGCCATTCCTCCAATATGGCGACAAGCCCACTTGAGGTCAAAGTGGCGAGGTCAAAGCGTCGAGGTCGAAGCCGGGCGCCCTTCACAGCGGGCAGGGCGTGTGCTATCAAGCTCGCCCCGCACCCATGCACAACGAGTGATGGATCGCTTTGCACGTCGTCGTCCGCGATAACAATGTCGACCAGGCCCTAAAGGTCCTGAAAAAGAAGATGCAGCGCGAGGGCATCTTCCGCGAGATGAAGCTCCGCCACCACTACGAGAAGCCCTCCGACAAGCGGGCCCGCGAGCGCGCCGAGGCAATCCGCCGCGCCCGCAAGCTCGCGCGCAAACGGGCCCAGAAGGAACTCTGAGGCGCGGCCCATCGGCGGCCGGCGCCGAACCATGATCGAGTGGCGTATCAAGGGTCGCGAGTTCGCGAACTGCAACTGCTCGTACGCCTGCCCCTGCCAGTTCAACGCCCCGCCGACCCACGGCAACTGCATGGGCGCCGGCGCCTACGTCTTCGACGAAGGCTACTTCGGCGAAGTCCGGCTCGACGGGCTCCACGCGGCGGCGCTCTACCGTTGGCTGGGCGCGGTGCACGAGGGCAACGGCGAGGTCCAGGCGGTGGTCGATGAGCGCGCCGATGCCGCCCAGCGCGAGGTACTCTTCACCATCATGGCCGGCGAGGAGACCGAACCCATGGCCACGGTGTGGGCGGTGTTCGCGACCGTGGTCACCAAGGTGCACCCGCCGCTCATCAAGCCCTTCGACTTCATCCTCGACATCGAGGCCCGCACCGCACAGCTCAGTATCCCCGGGGTCCTGGAGGCGAGCGGCCGGCCGATCCGCAACCCGGTCACCGGCGCCGACACCCGGGTGCGCATCGACCTACCCGATGGCTTCGAGTTCACCTTCGCCGAGATCGGCTCAGGCGCCGCCACCGCGACCGGCCCGATCACTTTCACCCACACCGATTCCTACGGCCAGTTCGCCGAGATCCACCTCTCCAACACCGGCGTCGTGCGCTAATTGGATGAGCGGCACATTGACATCACAAGGAAGCGGCTTTTTGGCGACTTTAGTCCCTTCAGGAAGCGGCTCATGGTTCATTCAGGATCAAAGAATCGAAGCAAGCTCATCTGCTGATCTGACAATTCGAGGGGCGACTTGTACGAAGGTGGGAAGATTCGTGCCGTTTCCCACTCTTCGTTGATCACGCTCGTGGCAACGCCCAATCTTACCCCCCGTTCTCGCACGCGTGCGATGAGGGCGGGCGCGTCGAACAAGAACACTTCCTTGATGACGAAGGGACGTGTCGACCCTTTCGACGTCGTTGCCAACGATTTCGGTCCCGCAAGGACGAGATAGAAATCGGGGACGTGTTCTTCGTTGATGTCGAGTACGCCTTCGCGCTTGCCGTACATCTTAATGTTGACAGTCTTTCCGGCCAGCGAGCCGTCGCCGAAGCGCCCGTCGAACCCTGCTTGAGTGGCGGATGCCTCAAGCTGGATCCCAAAGATCTCGCTGGCGACATACTCGCCCAAATGGCCAGTCTGGGCCGGCCGGCCAATGATCGCCGCTATCCTTGCGTCAACAGCGTTTCGTTCGGCCAAGAGGCTCGCGAGATTGCTTAACTCTTCCTTGCCGTTCACTTGCTTTCCCTCGGCCGTTGGCGCGCCCGCTAGCTCTCCTCGCCGAAGCGTTTGAGGTCTTCGGGGCCCTCTTTCAGCGCCACCTTCTCCTCGCCCTGGACCAGCACGCGCACTTCTTCGACCACGTCGGGGTTGGCGAGCGTGGTGACATCGCCCACGTCCATGGTGTTCGAGATCGCCGCCAGTACGCGGCGCATGATCTTGCCCGAACGGGTCTTGGGCATGTCGGGCACGATGTGGACGTGCTTGGGCCGCGCGATCTTGCCGATATCGCGCTCGATCGCCGCCACCACCCGGCCATCGGTGCCGCCATCGCCCTCGTGGCCCGGCTTGAGCGCGATGTAGATGTCGGGCGCCCGCCCCTTGACCTCGTCGACCACCGGCACCACCGCCGCCTCGGCCACCTCCTCGACGGTGAGCGCCGAGGATTCCAGCTCCTTGGTCCCGAGCCGATGTCCGGCGACGTTGATCACGTCGTCGACGCGGCCGAGGATGCGGTAGTAACCGTCCTCGGCCTGCATGGCGCCATCGCCCGCGAAGTAGGGCCAGTCGCGCCAGTCGGTGCTCTTGGGGTCCTTGCAGTATTTCGCATAGTAGGTCTCGACGAAGCGCTCACGGTCGCCCCAGATGGTCTGGAAGACGCCGGGCCAAGGGTTGCGGATGCAGATGTTGCCGGCGACACCCGAGCCCGCCGGAACCTCCTCGCCGTTCTCGTCGTAGATCACCGGGTGGATGCCGGGCGCGGCGGGTCCGGCGCTGCCCGGCTTCATCGGCTGTAGCCCGGGCATCGTCGTGCACAGGAAGCCGCCGGTCTCGGTCTGCCACCAGGTATCGACGATCGCCGCCTCGGACTTGCCGACGGCCTCATAGTACCAGCGCCAGACCTCGGGCTCGATCGGCTCACCCACCGTGGTCATGTGCTTGAAGTGATAGTCGTATTTCGCGGGCTCGTCGGGGCCGGCCTTGCGCAGCATCCGTACCGTGGTCGGCGCGGTATGGAAGATGTTGACGTCCAGGCGCTCGGCGATGCGCCAGGCGCGCCCGGCGTCGGGGTAGGTCGGTACGCCCTCATAGACGACGCTGGTCGCGGCCAGCGCCAGCGGCCCATAGACGATGTAGGAATGCCCGGTGATCCAGCCGATGTCGGCCATGCACCAGTAGACGTCGGTGGGGTGGATGTCCTGAACGTACTTCGAGGTCCCGGCGACATAGGCCATATAGCCGCCGGTCGAGTGCTGGCAGCCCTTGGGCTTTCCGGTGGTGCCCGAGGTATACATGATGAAGAGCGGGTCCTCGGCCGCCATCTCCACGGGATCGACCCGTTTGCCGAGGTAGGGCGCGAGCCCCTCGTCGATGAAGTAATCGCGGCCCTCGACCATCGGCGTCTCGCTGACCGTGCGGCCGGGGTAGCGCCGCCACACCAGCACCTTGTCGACCGCCTGCCCCGATTCCTGGGCGACCGCGACCGCTTCGTCGGCCTTGACCTTGTGGTCCAGGAGCTTCCCGCCGCGGTGATAGCCATCGGCGGTGATCAGTACCCGCGAGCCTGAATCGGCGATGCGGTCGCCGCAGGCGCGGCCCGAGAAGCCGCCGAAGACCTCGGAGTGGATGACCCCGAGCCGGGCGCAGGCGAGCATGGTGACGGGAAGCTCGGGCACCATCGGCATGTGCAGCGTCACCCGGTCGCCCTTCTTCAGTCCCGCGAAGTCGCGCAGGTAGGCGGCGAGCTCGTTGACCCGCACGTAGAGCTCACGATAGGTGATCGCCTGGGTCGCCTCGTCCTCGGGCTCGGGCACAAAAACGATTGCCGCCTTGTTCTTGTATTCGCCGAGATGGCGATCGACGCAGTTGAAGGACGCGTTCAGCGTGCCGCCGACGAACCACTTCCAGCACGGCGGGTCCGAGGTGTCGAGCGTGGTGTGCCAGTACTGCTCCCAGGTCAGAAGCTCGGCGTATTCCTTGAAGCACTCGGGGAAGCGATCGAGCCCGAAGCGCTCGTAGATCGCGGGATCGACCATGTTGGCCTGGCCGATAAACGCGGGCGAGGGATGGACGTAGCCCTCCTCTTTCCAGTGGACCGCGATCTGCGCCTCGCTCGCGCTTCCAGCGCCGTCCTTCTTCTTGCTCATGCCCGGCCTCCCCTCGTTCTCGCTCACCCGCGAGTGCGCCGATTATTGGTCCAATCCCCGCCCCCGAGCAAGGCCCGCCCGCCCGATGAGCTTGGGACAACGCCTTTGATGTGGATCAACGCGCGGGGCGCACCGGGTGAACGAGAGTGGGGCGCGGAATGCATCGTCGGCGGGCAAGGGATGTGGACGCGAGTGCAGGCGCTGCCAACCCCGGTCCGCACGAGGGTGGGCATTCGTGAAACCCAGGAGAGGTTCGAATGGCGTCTCCTAGCGTTGTCGTGGACTTTGCGGGCAACGCCGATCCCTGTCGGAGGTTCGGGGAATCGCTGCGCGAGCCGAGATTCGCGCGATCGGTTGTCGGGCGACGGGGGCTGCCTTTCGGCCACGTGTCGAAGCCAAACGCAGGAGGAAACGCGTGCCCCCACGTGCCAAGAACATCAGCGTTCTGTGTGCTGCAGTGGTGGGGCTCGCCGTCACACTGAGCGCATGCGGAGACCAGGTGCCGCTCGCCGCCCTTCCCGAGGGTGCCGCCGCCGGTGATCTGATTGGCCTGACCGACTGCACCTACAAGGCGGGAGACACCGAGTACGCCGCGGACTGCGGCACGCTTGCGGTAGCCGAGAACCGGAGCGACCCGGCGTCGGGCTTCATTGCCCTGCCCCTCATCCGGGTACGGGCTACGGGCAGCGAGCCCGCTGAACCGATCTTCTGGCTCGCAGGCGGTCCGGGCGGATCCAATATGGGGTTTAAGACGCTGCCGGGCCTGATTGAGCGTCACGACATCGTCATGGTCGGCTATCGCGGGATGGACGGCTCGGTGGTGATGGACTGCCCGGAGATGGCGGACGCTATTAAGGGTGTGGGGCGCGATCTTCTGAATCATGCCTCGGCGGCCGCCTTCGGCGACGCGATGCGGCGGTGTGCCCAGCGTTTGCAGGCGGAGGGCATCGACCTCGGCGGTTACTCGCCCCCGGACGTGGTCCGCGACGCCGAGATCGCTCGCGCGGCGCTCGGCTATGAGCGAGTAAACCTGCTCAGCGTAAGCTACGGTACGCGTCTGGCTATGATGTACGCCTGGATGTACCCCGATAGCGTGCATCGTTCGGCGATGATTTCGGTCAACCCGCCTGGGCACTTCGTGTGGGAGCCGGAAGTCGTTGACAGCCAGATCCGGTACGACGCCGGGCTGTGCGCTCGGGACGCGGCGTGCGGCGCCCGCACCGATGATCTGGCACAAGCGATGCGTAGGGTGTTGCGTGATATGCCGGAGCGCTGGCTGTTCGTACCGATCGATCCCGGCAAGGTGAAGTTCATCACACACTTCCTGCTGTTTCACCGCGGCACTGCCGCCGCGGTGTTCGATGCCTATCTCGCCGCCGACCGGGGCGACTACGGCGGCCTGGCGTTGATGTCTGTGATGCACGACTTCGTCCTTCCTTCGAGCCTCGCCTGGGGGGGACTGGGCCTCCAAGGGCTTCGACGATTACGCCGAGGCGCGCGATCGGGCTGGTGAAATGATGCCGCCGAATTCGATCCTGGGCTCGCCGTTGTCGCTGCTGGTAAGCGGCGCAATACGGGCCAGCGGCGGGTGGCCGGTGACGCCGGTCCCGCCGGAGTTGCGTCAGGTGCAACCGTCGGCAACGCGTACCCTCCTGATTGGCGGAAACATCGACTACTCGACACCGGCCCGATTCGCCACAGAGGAGCTGCTGCCGGCGCTGAGCGATGGTGAGCAGGTTATCTTGTCGGAGTTCGGTCACAGCGACGACGTCTGGGGATTCCAACCCCAGGCGACGCGGCATCTGCTGACCACTTTCTTCGCCACCGGCGAGGTAGACGCCTCACGCTTCACCCACCAACCCATGAACTTTGACGTGCGGATGGGATTCCCGCTGATCGCGAAACTGGGGCTGGCTGGCGTTGCGCTGATCGTCCTGGTGATCGGGCTGCTGGTGTGGTGGATGGCTCGTCTGCTACGGCGTCGCGGCGCCGGACAACGGCCGAGTTGAGCGATATGGGCTGGAGCGTGCTGGTTCTTTGGGAACGTGAAAGCGCGTATTCGCGCTTTTCTGGAGGCCTGACCGCGCCGCTCTGGCGGGCTATCATCTTCCGCAATCCTTTGGCGAGCGACACCCTTCAAACCCACGGAGGGCCCCGCTCGTGGAACGAGCGAGGCTAGCGATGCAAGCCGACTTCGATCTTGAACGCATCGTCGCGCCGACCGCTCGAGCGGTATTCTTCGCCACCCACTGGGAGCGGCAGCCGCTTCTCGTCAGCCGCCACCAGCCGGACTATTTCGCGTCCCTCCTCTCGCTCGACGAGATCGACCGGGTCACGACGACGCTCAACCTCCGCTATCCCGACATCTACATGGTCAATGCTGACGAAGAGGTGGCGCGCGAGGACTATACGGTCGAGGGCGGGGCGATCGATGTGGCGCGGCTCTACGAGAATTTCGCGGCCGGGAGCACTGTTATCCTCGATCAACTCCACCGGCGGCTGAGCCCGCTCGCCGAGCTTTGCCGCGCCTTGGAGCAAGAGCTCAGCGTGCCGTTTCAGACCAACATCTACCTTACGCCGCCTAACGCCAAGGGGTTCAAGACCCACTTCGACACCCACGACGTATTCGTCCTGCAGATCGCTGGGGCCAAGCGCTGGCGCATCTTCGAGGCGCCGATTGTGCTGCCGCTGAAGGGGCAGAACTACGATTCGGCCGAGCACGAGTCCGGTACGGTTACCGACGAGCTCGAGGTGGTCCCCGGCGATACCATCTACATACCCCGTGGCGTCATGCACGATGCCTGTTCCAGCGACGAGGTTTCGCTGCACATCACCGTCGGCATGCTGTCCTACACTTGGGTCGAGCTGCTGCTCGAGGCGCTGGCGAAACTGGGCCTCGAGGATGCCGCGTTCCGGGCCGCGCTGCCGGTCGGTTTCGCGCAAGCCACGTTTGACCGCGACGCGGCGAAAGCGACCTTCGGGCGCCTGCTCGACACCTTCCGCGCCCAGGCCGACTTCGACGATGCGTTCGACCACTTCGTCGCGACCTTCCTTGCCACCCGCGCTCCCCTTCTCCGCGGGCAACTCGAGCAGGTGGTCGGGCTCGACCAATTGACGCTCGCCAGTGCGCTCAGCCCCCGCCGCCACCTGGTCTACCGCCAGAGCGTCGAGGGCGAGCGCGTCCGCCTGGAGTGCTATGGCAGGACCATCGATCTCCCGCACCACGCGGGCGACGCGGTTCGCTTCGCGCTCGCCACGCCAGGGTACGCCGTCGGCGACCTCCCAGGCGGTCTCGACGACGAGGCCAAGCTCGTGCTCGCGCGACGCCTGTTGCGCGAGGGTTTGATCATGCGTGCGTGATTAGCGCCCTGGGCCGGGTGTTGCGTGCTATGCTGTCTCGGATGACGAAGGATCGAGAGCGAGTTCGCAAGGCGGGGCGGGGCCTGGGGCTGCGCGACGAGGATATCGTCACCTCGCGCGCCGTGGGGCGGCGCTCGGCGTTGGCCTCGCTCGGGCGCGCGGCGCTGGGCTCGGTCGCGCTGGCGCTCAGCGCCCGCCATGCCGCCGCCAGCGATCCCAGCGACAGCGACGTCACCACCGTCTCCGACTACAAATGGGCGGCCGACGGCGACGTCAACACCTACGCCGATTCCAAGGGCGACGGCTATACCGACGCGACCGACGCCAGCGACAACGACTTCAACTACTCGGCCGACGCCAAGTCCGCAGCCGACAGCGACTCCCGCTCGGTCGGCGACGGCCAGGACACCGACTAGCCCGACTTCGCGTAGCTGTGCGCGGTGCTGGCTTCGAACATGGCGACCACGTTCTCCGGTGGCACCTCGGGCTCGATGCAGTGCACGCTGTTGAACACGTAGCCGCCTCCCCGGCCGAGAACATCGATCATCCGCTGTGCCTCGGTACGCACCTCGTCCGCGGTGCCGAACGGCAGCACTTTCTGGGTGTCGACGCCGCCCCAGAAGGCGATGCGGTCACCGAACTCCCGCTTCAGGGCCTCGGGATTCATGTCCCTGGCGTTGACCTGGACCGGATTGAGGCAATCGGCGCCGATGTCGATGATATCGCCGATGAAGGGGTGAATGGCGCCACAGCTGTGGTACATGATCTTGGTGTCGAACTCCGACTTCAGGGCCTCGATCTGGGCCTGCTGACGCGGTTTGATCAGCTCGCGGTAGATATCGGGACTGAACAGCGGGTTCTCCTGTGAGGACAGATCGTCGCCCATGAAGACCACGTCGACCATGCCCTCGGCGGCTTGAATCGCGTTCCGGACCATGGCGAGCCACAGGTCGGCGGAGATGTCCATCATCCGGACGGCGTACTCGCGGTGCTTGTAGAGGTCCCGCAGCCAGTCGCCGAAGCCACGGATCCACTGCCCCTGGGATGCGAACCCGGTGGTGGTCGTAAGGACGACGGCGTAGCCATCGTCGCGCAACGCCTGGGCCCGCTCCTTGACGCCGATGTAGCGCGCGGGATCGTCAGGGTCCGGCCACTCCCAGCTCTCGAGATCCTTGATGTCGGGCTCTTTGTCGCAGAAGGGGCCGTTCACCGGCATGAACTGACCGTCCGGCGCCTGCTGCCAGGTCACGCCCCAATCGTCGAGCACGGTGTGCTGATCGATGTCGATGCCATCGAGGCCACAGCTTAGGTATCCGGTGTCGACCCCGAAGCGCTCGAGGATCGCGTCGTCGGGAAGCGCCAGGCGACTGGTCTTCGACATGACCACCGTCTCGTGCTCGAGCCCGAGGTACTCCTTGAGGCGCTCATAGGCGGGGAGCGTTATCGAGGTGGCCGGGCTGCTGCCAAAATCGATCGGCACGCGGTCGGCCTCCTCGAGGTTGAGCGCCGCAAGGATTCGTTCTCTGTGCGTCCAGCTCATGACCGAACTCCCTGTCATGGGGGCCGGGGGGCCCGCAATAAGAGCGGAATACGCCAGAGTCAAGAATCGCCGGAGCCCGGCTGCGCCGTCGTTGATCTAGGTCAACTCGGTTTGTCGGCCGCGAGCGGCAGCGCGCAATTGGGATAGGTGAGAACGAAGCCGTACCAGCGGGAGAACAGCTGCAGCGGCCGGCTGCCGTCATCCTCCCAGACCGCGTGGGGAACGTGATGGCCTGGGCCCAGCTCGACCCGCAAGCGCCGCCCGTGCCAGTCGTCGCTCACCCCCTCGCCGACCGCTCCCAGAGGATAGAAGCGGGCCTCGCCGGCGAGAACGCCGAGGCCCAACGTCATCTGTCCAAGCCGAGTATCGACCGCCGCCATCGTCGCCGGAAAAAGCGGCGGCGGCCGGCCCAGCGCAGTCCAGATGCCGCGCCCCTTGTCCATCACCCAGGCGAGTACCGGGTGGCGGTGCGAGCGCCACAGCCACAGCCCTGGGTCCGCCGCTGCCGCGGCTGCCACCGTCTGCAACTCGATCCCCCAGGTCTCGAGCCGGGCGCCTTCGAGCGGCCCGTGAACCGCGGCGCCGGTGATGTGGTTCCAATAGGTCCCGGTCTCGTCGTCGATCAGCAGCACCAGTCCGTCGTAGAGCCCGCCGGCGCTGAAGTGGTGCACGGCGCCGTCGACCACCGGTGTCATCCCGACGCCGGTGTTGCAGATGACGCAGAACGAGACCATGGCGGGCTCGCCGCCGAGCTCGCCCTGGGCGAGGTGATGGTAGGCCATCTCGCGCAGCAACAGCGCCCGCCGCTCGGCGCCGCGCGCCAATACCAATAGCTCGGTCCTCGGCGAGAGCCGGGCCTCGCCGAGCGGCACACCGCTCCCGGCTATCGCGAAGCGCTCGAACATGTCGGCCCCGCGCAGCATCGCCCGGCCGGCATCGAACGGCTGGTTGCTCATGCCGCCAAGTCTCCCTCGCCGCACTCACCGAGTTTGCGCCGCATCACTCGGCAACCAGATCGCCAACCGCCTTGACCCGAATGCGGGTGGCGCTCGAAGGCAGGTAGGCGAGCGGCACCTCTTCGATATCGACGATCTGCACGGACTCGGCGGCTGCGCCGGCTGCGACCGCCTTTTCGACGGCCTGGGACTTGGCCTCGTCCAGCGCCTCCTCGCGGCTCATGCCTTCAAGCGAGAACACCCGGTCTACCTCGCCGCCGACCTGGGCGATGGCGGTGCCGATGGCGTTGGCGACGCCGGCGTGCCGCGGCCGCACGATCTCGGTGGCGGTGCCGAGCCCGCGGGTGATCAATACCGCGCCGCCGCCGACCATGATCACCGGCAACGGCTCGACGCTGGTTTTCATGCGGTCCACCGCCCCGTCCACCATCTTATGCATGGTGTCGAGGCCGGCCCGCACCACCGCGGCGGGCACGCCGTTCACGCGCCTGCGCTCGCCGATGTCGGCGGCGCCCGCGGCGACCACGATATCGGTCGCGGTCAGCACCTCGCCACCGAAGACCATCGCCCTCTCGGTGAGTTCGTAGCCCACCGAATCGGGGCCGATGCGCGCGCCATCCTCGCGCACGATACTGCCGCCGCCGAGCCCCAAGGCGAGCACGTCGGGCATGCGGAAGTTGGTGCGCACGCCGCCGATATCGACCGCTACCGCGGCCTCGCGCGGGAAGCCGTGCAACAGCATGCCGACGTCCGAGGTGGTGCCCCCGATATCGACCACCATCGCCTCCTTGGTCTCGGCCAGGAAGGCCGCCCCGCGCATCGAGTTGGTGGGGCCCGAAGCGAAGGTCAAGACCGGGTATTTCTCGACCGTATCGGCCGTCATCAGCGTGCCGTCGTTTTGACTGACGTAGAACGGCGCGGTGATGCCGAGATGGCCGAGTGCCGCGCGGAAGGACTCGACGACCGCGGCGGCGAGCTCGGTGAGGCAGGCGTTCATGATGGTCGCGTTCTCGCGCTCGAGCAGCCCAACCCGGCCGATCTCGTTGGACAGCGAAAGGCCGATGCCGTCCACCTCGTCGCTCAAGATCTCAGCCGCGCGCTCCTCCATCTCGGCGGTGACCGGCGAGAACACCGAGGTCACCGCCGCCACCTGCAAGCCCTTCTTGCGAATGTCGCGGGCCGCCTCGCGCAGCCCCTTCTCGTCCAATGGCGCGATCTCACGGCCGTCGAATTCGTGGCCGCCGCGAATCAAATAGTGGTGGCCGCCCAGCGTCGCGCGCAGGTCCTCGGGCCAGTCGATCATCGGTGGCAGCGCCTTGGTCGCCGGCAGTCCGAGACGAACCGCGGCCACCGGCAGAAGGCGTCTGCGCTCGACGACGGCGTTGGTGAAGTGCGTCGTACCGATCATCACCGAGCCGACGTCGCCGGGTCCGACGCCACCCTCCGCCATGACGCTGGCCAGCGCCACGACGATGCCGCCGCCCACGTCCGGCGTCGTTGGCGTCTTGTGCCACGCCACAACCTCGATCCCGTCCATGAGGACGGCGTCGGTGTTGGTGCCGCCGACGTCGATGCCGATCCGTTTGGTCATCGCCGCGCACCAATATCCGCCCTATCGCTCGATGTTCAAGGCCGGTGTTTGCTAAGTTGCGCCTGCCATGACCGAGAACCCACGCTTGCGCGCCGAAACCATCGTCCGCAACGGCACCGTGATCGACGGCGCCGGTGGACCGCGCGTGCGCGCCGACGTGGCGGTTGCCGATGGGCGCATCGCGGCCCTGGGTGAGCTGTCGGCGACGCAGGCCGAGCGCGAGATCGATGCCGCCGGGCGCGTGGTCGCGCCCGGTTTCATCGATGTCCACACCCATGACGACCGTGCCCTCCTGTCTTCACCCGAAATGGCGATGAAGGTGAGCCAGGGAGTGACGACGGTGGTGATCGGCAACTGCGGAATCAGCCTCTCGCCGCTCGATCTCGGCGTCCCGCCGCCGCCGCCCATGGACATCCTCGGCGGCCCGGATTGGTACCGGTTTCCGACCGTCGGCGCCTATCGCGCCCAGCTCGAGGCGGCACCGCCGGCGCTCAACGTCACCATGCTGGTCGGTCACTCGACGCTGCGTCTGGGCGCCATGGACGACCTCGGCCGCGCCGCCAGCGCCGAGGAGATCTCGGGCATGCGCGAGGCCCTGGCCGAGGGTATGGCGGCGGGCGCGATCGGCTTCAGCACCGGGCTCGTCTACGCAACCAACGCCGCCGCCCCGACCGACGAGGTCGTGGCCCTAGCCGAGGTCTCGGCCGGCTTCGACGGGCTCTACGTGACCCACATGCGGAGCGAAGCCGACGCGGTCGAAACGGCGCTCGACGAGGCCTTCGAGATCGGTAAACGCGCCGGCCTGCCAGTGGTCGTCTCGCACCACAAGTGCGCCGGCGCCGCGAACTTCGGGCGCAGCACGGACACCCTGGCGCGGATCGAGGCGGCCCGCGGCCGACAGCGCGTCGGCCTTGATGTCTACCCCTACACCGCAGGCTCGACGGTACTGGTCCCCGATCTCGTCGAGGAAAGCGCGCGCGTCCTCATTACCTGGTCGGCACCCAAGCCCGAGGCCGCGGGCCGCGATCTCGCCGACCTCGCCGCCGAAATGGACTGCAGTCGGCGCGCGGTGGCCGAGGCGCTGGTCCCGGGGGGCGCCATCTATTTCCTGATGGACGAGGAAGACGTCCGCCGCATCCTCGCCTATCCGCATTCGATGATCGGCTCCGACGGCCTGCCGCACGATGCCCACCCGCACCCGCGGCTATGGGGGACCTTTCCCCGGGTTCTGGGCCACTACGCGCGCGATCTCGGCGTCTTCCCGCTCGAACAGGCGGTCCACAAGATGACCGGGCTGTCGGCGGCCACCTTCGGGCTCGCCGACCGCGGCGTGATCGAGGTCGGCGCCCACGCCGACCTCGTGGTGTTCGACCCCGCCACCGTCATCGACCGCGCAAGCTACGAGAATCCGAGCGTCACGGCGGCGGGCATCGAGATGGTCATGGTGAACGGCCACCCCGTGTGGGTGGACGACGCCGCGACCGGTGAGCGGCCCGGCCGCGTGTTGGAGCGCACCGCGACGGCGGCCTAGTCCTCGCTCAGGCGGCCTCGGGCTCGGCGCGGGAGCCACGGGGAAACGCGCGACAAAGCGTGGCCATCACGCGATCCGCAGTGCGCAGCCGGCGATCGAGCGCGGCCATGGTCTTGGCCATGTCCTCGGTGTCGTCGCGAAGCCAGGTCCGCATGGTCGCCAGGTAAATCCACGCCAATCCCTCGATCCGGGCCAGGCCGCGCAGCCCGCCGGCGTCGAGGTCCGACGCCTCGAGGGTCAGCGAAAGCACTCGGCACAGCGGCCCCGCCCGGCAGGCGAGTGCCAGCGGGTCGCAGCCGACGTCGCGGACGATCGCCCACACCGCGGCTTTGTGCGGGTTCAGGGCGTCGAAGCGGCGCATGAGGGCGTCGAACAAGCGGTCGCGCGCGGGTTCGCCCGTGGCCGGCTCGATCCCCGCCAGCATGGCGCTATCGACCCGCTTGCTGAGCGCCCGCAAAACCGCTGCCTTCGAGGGGTAGTGGCGGTGAAAGGTGTCGAGCGGCACCCCCGCCGCGGCGGCCATTCCGGCGAGCGATGTGCCCGACCAGCCGCGCTCGGCGACCAGACCGAGGGCGCGGTCGAGCATCCGTCCCGGATTCGTGGGTCGCTTGCCCATGATGGTCCTCCTCCCGTCGGTTGTCCCGGCCTCACGATTATAGACCAGCGCGCTTCCCCCGCCACATCTTGCCCGGTGTTCGCGCTGGCGGCCGCGAGTGGTGTAGCTTGCGCGCCGGAGGGCAAATTGAACGGACGAGTGGAAGTTCCGCAACGGAGGCTCATCGCCGCCATCGTATGTGGTGGCGTGATCGTTTGGCTGGCGGTCGGCACCCGACAGTCCTTCGGGCTTTTTCTGCAGCCGATCACCAGCGATCTCGGGTGGGGCCGCGAGCTGTTCGCGTTCTCGCTCGCGTTGCAGAACCTGATGTGGGGACTGGCCCAACCCTTCGCCGGCATGGTGGCGGACCGCTACGGTTCGGGGCGGGTACTCGTAATGGGCGCCGCCGTCTATATCGCCGGCCTGGCGCTGATGTCGCAAACCGCGGCGCCGTGGCACTTCCACCTGGGCGCCGGCGTCCTCATCGGCCTGGCGCTTGCAGCCACCAGCTTCGCCGTCGTGTTGTCGGCGGTGGGGCGGCTGGTGGCGCCCGAGAGGCGTGGCCTCGCCTTCGGCATCGTCACCGCGATCGGCTCGTTCGGCCAGTTCGCGATGGTGCCGACCGGGCAGGCGTTCCTCGCCGGCTACGGTTGGTCCACCGCATTCTTGTTGCTTGCCGTCTGTGCCGTGATGATGGCGCCGCTTGCGCTGGCGCTCAGGGGCCGCCAGCCGGCGGCGCCGGGCAGCTCGAACCAAAACCTTCGTGAAGCGCTGGCCGAGGCCGCCCGGCACAGCGGATTCCGCTACCTCACTCTTGGCTTCTTCGTCTGCGGGTTTCAGGTGACGTTTATTGCCGTACACCTGCCGGCCTCGCTCGCCGATTCGGGAATTGCCACGTCGGTCGCCGCCTGGGCGCTTTCTCTGATCGGCCTCTTCAACGTCGTCGGCTCGCTCGGCTGCGGCATTCTGGGCGACCGCTTCAGCAAGAAATACCTCCTGAGCCTCCTCTACCTGGCCCGCGCCGTGGCCATCGTCGTATTCCTTACGATGCCGCTGGGCACGGTTTCGGTGCTGGTCTTCGCCTCGGTGATGGGCCTGCTGTGGCTCGGTACGGTGCCGCTGACCAGCGGACTGGTGGCACAAATCTTCGGCGCCCGCCACATGGGGACATTGTTCGGCATCGTCTTCTTAAGCCATCAGCTGGGCTCTTTCCTCGGCGTCTGGCTCGGCGGTCTGCTCTTCGATGCCACCGGCTCGTACGCGCCGGTTTGGTGGACGGCGGTGGTGCTCGGGCTGGTGGCGGCAATCCTGCACTGGCCGATCAACGACCGCCCGGTGGCGCGGCTCGCGATGGCCCTCGATTAGCCCCCAGAGGGCGTGGAGACCGGCAATGGCGACCTACGATTACGACCTCTTCATCATTGGCGCTGGCTCGGGCGGGGTGCGTGCCGCCCGCGTCGCCGCTTCGCATGGCGCCCGCGTCGGCATCTGCGAGGAGTATCGGGTCGGCGGCACCTGCGTCATCCGCGGCTGCATTCCCAAGAAGCTCCTGGTCTATGGCGCGCACTATGGCGAGGACTTCGAGGATGCCGCCGCCTTCGGCTGGACGGCGGGGCCGGCCCGCTTCGATTGGTCGACGCTGATTGCCAACAAGGACACCGAGATCGACCGCCTCAACCGGGTCTACATCGACCTCTTGCGCGATGCCGGCGTCAATCTATTCGAGGTGCGCGGCGCGCTCGAGGACGCGCACACCGTCGCGATGGAGGGAAGGACCGTGAGCGCCGAGACCGTGCTGATCGCCACCGGCGCCGCCCCGGTAAAGCCCGAGGTGCCTGGAGTCGAGCATACGATCACTTCCAACGAGGCTTTCCATCTCGAATCCTTGCCCGGCCGGATCGTCATCATTGGCGGCGGCTACATCGCCTGTGAGTTCGCCTCGATCTTCAACGGGCTTGGCTCGGCCGTCGTCCAGCTCTACCGCGGTGCCCAGATCCTGCGCGGTTTCGACGACGACGTGCGCTCGGTACTGGCCCAGGAAATGCGAAAGAAGGGCGTCGACATCCGCGTCGATCACCAGGCGCGCCATTTCGAACCCACCGCCGAGGGCATCGAAATCACGCTTAGCGACGGCACCCAGATGAGCGCCGACGTCGTGATGTGCGCGACCGGCCGGGCGCCGATTACCGCGGGCATCGGCCTGTCCGCCGCCGGGGTAGCGCTGAATCCGCGCGGCGCCGTCGTCGTCGATGAGTTCTCGCAATCCTCGGTGTCGAACATCTACGCCGTGGGCGACGTCACCGACCGCAAGAACCTGACTCCGGTGGCACTCAACGAGGGCTTGGCCTTCGCCGAAACCGTCTACGGCGGTCGGCCGCGAAAGATCGACCACGACAACGTCGCCTCGGCGGTGTTTAGCCTGCCCAACGTTGGATCCGTCGGCCTCACCGAGGCTGAGGCACGCGAGCGCTTGACCGATGTCGACATCTACAAATCGACCTTCCGTCCGCTCCGGCACACGCTCTCAAAGCGCGACGAGATGACCATGATGAAGCTGATCGTAGATGTTGCGAGCCAGCGCGTGGTCGGTGCCCACATGGTTGGCCCTGACGCAGCCGAGATCATCCAGGGCTTGGCGATCGCGGTGAAGATGGGTGCCACCAAGGCTGACTTCGACGCGACCGTCGGCATTCACCCCTCCGCCGCCGAAGAGTTCGTGACCATGCGCCAGAAGTTCGTCGAGCCGGTGGCCGAGGCCGCGGAGTAGCCGCGCGACCGGCGCCGACCGGCGCGGCGGGCTAGCCCCCGGCGATGGGCGGCAGGATGAAGACCTCGGCCTCGGGGGGGATCGGCTGGAACCAGGCATCGCGGTAAATTTCGCCGTCGATCGCAACCGCAACGCCGCGGTCCAGTATTGGCTTGAGGTGTGGGTGCTCCTCGCCCAGTCTGGTCAGCAGCTCGCGGATGTTGGCGGCCTCGACCTCGAACTCGGACTGGGCGCCCGCCGCCCCCTTCAACGGCCCGCCGAACGCGACCTGGACCATCGCTCAGCCCTTGGTCGCGCGCGCTTCCTCCAGCGCCTTGAGCACGCGGGGCGGCGACATCGGTACCTCGGTCACGCGGACCCCGGCGGCGCCGGCGATCGCGTTGGCGACGGCGGCCAGCGGCGGCACGATCGAGGTCTCGCCGACCCCGCGCACCCCATAGGGGTGTCCGGGGTTCGGCACCTCGACGATCACCGTGTCGATCATCGGCAGGTCCGAGGCCACCGGGACCCGATAGTCGAGGAAGCCCGGGTTTTGCAGCTTGCCGTCCTCGCCGTAGATGTACTCCTCGTTGAGCGCCCAGCCGATTCCCTGGGCAGCACCGCCCTGGTATTGGCCTTCGACGTAGCTCGGATGGATCGCCTTGCCGGCGTCCTGGGCCACGGTGTAGCGGAGCACCGTCACGCGCCCGGTCTCGGGGTCGACCTCGACGTCGACGAGATGGCTCGAGAAGCTCTGTCCGGCGTTCTCGGCGTTGCACTCTTCGTGCCCGGCGATCGGGCCGCCGGTGCTGCCCGAGGCCGCCGCAATCTCCTTCAGCGATAGCGGCTCGAAGGCGCCGGCGTTGGCCCCCGCGGGGCGTGCGTAGCCTTCCGCCCACTCCACCGCCTCGGCCGGGATTCCCCACATCTTGGCGGCGCGGGCGCAGAGCTCTTCCTTGGCGTTCTGCGCCGCCTTGATGGTGGCCATGCCGGTCGAGAAGGTGACCCGGCTGCCTTCCGATCGGTCGTTGTAGCCGAGCGCGCTGGTATCGACGACGACCGTCCGCACCGAATCGTACTCGATGCCAAGCTCCTCGGCCGCCATCAGGCACATCGAGGCGCGCGAGCCGCCGATGTCCGGCGTACCGACGGCAAGCGCCACGGTGCCGTCGACGTTGATGTTGAGCGAGACCGCGGTCTGGCCGCCGAAATTGAACCAGAATCCGGTCGCCACGCCACGCCCCTGGTTGGGGCCGAGCGCGGCGCTGTAGTGCGGATGCGCCTTCACCGCCTTGAGGGTATCGACCAAGCCGATGGGACCGAACTTGGGTCCGTAGGCGGCCTTGGCGCCCTCCTTGGCGGCGTTCTTCAAGCGCAGCTCGATCGGGTCCATGCCGATCTTTTGAGCCAGCTCGTCGATGATGGTCTCGACGCCGTAGGCGGCGATCGGCGCCGAAGGTGCGCGATAGGCGGCAAGCTTGGGCCGGTTGACGACGACGTCGTAGCCGGCTGCCTTGACGTTGTCGATGTCATAGCAGGCGAAGGCACACATCACCGCCAACTCGACGAGGCTGCCGGCGAAGGCGCCGCCCTGGAACTTGATGTCGGCCTCGCCGGCGGTGATCCGGCCCGCCTTGGTGACACCGATCTTGAACCGCATGCTGGAGCTCGCCGTTGGACCCGAGGCGCGAAAGACCTCGTCGCGCGACATCACCAGCTTCACCGGCAGGCCCGCCTTGCGCGAGAGCGCGAGCGCCACGGGCTCGATGAAGACGGTGGTCTTGCCGCCGAAGCCGCCGCCGATCTCCGAGGCGGTGACGCGCAGCTTCGAGACGTCCATGCCCACCAGCTTGGCGCACATATCGCGGACCCCGAAGTGGCCCTGGGTGCAGCACCACAGCTCGCCCTGGCCGTCGTTGCCGACGCTGGCGAGACAGGCGTGGGGCTCGATGTAACCCTGGTGCGAAGCCCCGGTCCGAAAATGCCGCTCGATGACCTCATCGGCCTCGGCGAAGCCTTTCTCGACGTCGCCGATATCGAAGAAGTAGCGCTGTGCGATGTTGGACGGCTTTTTGGCTTCCGGGTCGACCTCGGTGTCGAACATCGGATCCAGCGGATTGAGCTTCTCGTGCAGGATCGGGGCATCGGGAAGTATCGCCGCCTCGACGTCGGTGACGTGCGGCAGCACCTCGTAGTCGACCTCGATCAAGCGCAGCGCGCGCCGGGCGACCGAGGCGCTGACGGCGGCGACGGCGGCGACCGCGTGGCCGTCGTAGAGCGCCTTCTCGCGCGCCATCACGTTGTAGCGCACGTCACCAAGATCGTCGTCGCGGTCCGGGAAATCATCGCGCGTTACGATCGCCTTGACGCCGGGCAGGGCCGCCGCCTTCGAGGCATCGATCGAACGGATGCGTGCGTGCGCATGCGGGCTGCGAAGGATTCGGCCGATCAGCATCCCGGGCGCCGTCATATCGGCGCCGAAGCGGGCCCGTCCGGTGACCTTGTCGAAACCGTCGGGCCGCACCGGCCGCGTGCCGACGACGTTGAACGCGCGTCCATTGCCTTTGGAGCCACTGGATTTCTTGTCGAGCGGCATCGTCCTGCCTCCTTCAGCTGTCCCGCGACGTCCCCTGCCGCGCGCCGTTTCGTGATTACCGGTGCGGTCGGCCGCACTTTGCAATCCTATCATGGTTGGTTGGGTGGGGCTGAACGAATTGCGCCCCGCCGCCCCATACCGTGGCGGGGCTGGCAATCGGGGAGCATCCGGCGTATACGCTCATTCCCCATGAGTGGAGATTGGACACTCGAGGGCTGGCGCGAGCAGCCGATCAGCCAGCAGCCGAGTTACCCCGACGCGGCGGCGCTGGACGAGGTCGAGTCGCGCCTGAGAAGCTTTCCACCGCTGGTCTTCGCCGGCGAGGCGCGGCGGCTGCGTGCCCAGCTGGCCGAGGTCGCCGAGGGGCGCGCGTTCTTGCTGCAGGGCGGCGACTGTGCCGAGAGTTTCGCCGAGTTCCACCCCGACAACATTCGAGACACCTTCCGCGTGTTGCTGCAGATGGCGGTGGTGATGACCTTCGCCGCCGCCTGCCCGGTGGTCAAGGTCGGGCGCGTCGCCGGGCAATTCGCCAAACCTCGCTCCGAGCCGGTCGAGCAGCGCGACGGCGTCGAGCTGCCGAGCTACCGCGGCGATATCATCAACGGTATGGACTTCACTGCGCAAGCGCGGACGCCGGACCCCGGCCGGCTGCTCACCGCCTACAGCCAATCGGCTGCGACGCTCAACCTGTTGCGCGCCTTTGCCCAGGGCGGCTACGCCGATCTGCACCGGGTGCACGGCTGGAACCTCGGTTTCGTCAAGGAGAGCCCGCAGGGCGAGCGCTATGCCGAGTTCGCCGACCGGATCGGCGAAACGCTGGCCTTCCTGCGGGCGATCGGGCTCGGTCAGGATTCGGTGCCGGAGCTGAGCCAGGTCGACGTCTATACCTCGCACGAGGCGCTGCTGCTGGGCTACGAGCAGGCGCTGACCCGGATCGATTCGACTTCGGGTCAGTGGTACGACACCTCGGCCCACTTCCTGTGGATCGGCGACCGTACGCGCGAGCCGGGCGGCGCGCACGTCGAGTTCGCGCGCGGCATTGCCAATCCGATCGGCCTCAAGGCCGGGCCAAGCATGGACCCCGACACGCTGTTGCGCCTGATCGAGGTGCTCGATCCCGCCAACGAGCCGGGAAGGCTGACGGTGATCGCCCGCATGGGAGCGGACCGCGTCGAGGACCGGCTCGCCCCGCTCATCCGCGCCGTGGCGCGCGAGGGGCGCAAGGTGGTGTGGTCGTGCGATCCGATGCACGGCAATACCATCAAATCGTCGAACGGCTTCAAGACCCGCCCCTTCGACCGCATCCTCGACGAGGTGCGGCGCTTCTTCGCCGTCCATCGGGCCGAGGGCACGCACCCCGGCGGTGTCCACTTCGAGATGACCGGACAGAATGTTACCGAGTGCTTGGGCGGCGCCCAGGAGATCACCGAGCAATCGCTGTCGGACCGTTACCACACCCATTGCGACCCGCGGCTCAATGCCTCGCAGAGCCTCGAGCTCGCGTTCTTGATCTCGGAGACGCTGAAGTTCAGGCGGGCGGCAGAGACCCCGGCGATCGCCGAGGCGTCCTGACCTAGAGCTTCGGCGGCCGGCGGGCCATGGATTTCGACGAGGACATCTCGCGGCGCACCGACCGCTACTTCGCGAAGACGCGCGAAACGGTGGCGCGCTTCGGCGACACCCGGGTCACCTACGCGATCTTCATGCGCTCCCCGGTGATCCTCGCGCCGCGCCTGATGGTCGAGTGGTTGGAAACGGCCGCGGCGGTGCGCGGCGCCCGTTTCGACATCGATCTCCTGCGCGCCGAGGGGGGGTGGGTCGGCGCCGGCGAGCCCTTGGTCTACCTCAGCGGCTCGCTCCACGATCTCGTCGATCTCGAGACCCTTTACTTGCAGAGGCTGGGGGCGCCGTGCGTGGCCGCGCTCAACGCCTACGCGATGTGCTGCGACCTCCCGAAGGTGGCGTTCCTGGCCATGGACGCACGTCACTGCGCGGGCTGGGAGATGGCCGAGATGATGGCCTATGCCGCGGGCGTCGGCTCGCGCGCGGCCCAGCGCGATGCCGGTGCGCTCGGATTCATCGGCAACGCCTCCGACGCCACCGCGCACTATTTCGGTAACCAGCGCGGCATGGGGACGATGCCGCATGCGCTGATCGGCTATGCCGGCTCGACCGTGCGGGCGGCCGAGATGTTCTACGAGACCTTTCCCGACGAGCCGCTGACCGTCCTCGTCGACTACTTCGGTCAAGAGGTCACCGATTCCATCGCCGTGGCGCGGCGCTTCCCCGACCTCGCCGCCAAGGGCAAGCTCGCGGTCCGCCTCGACACCCACGGTGGACGCTTTGTCGAGGGGCTCGATACCCAGCGATCGTATGCGGTACTCGAACGAAATGCGCCGCAGGCGGTGCGCCAGTACCGCTCCGAGCAGGCGATGCGTTGGCTGGTCGGTACCGGGGTCAGCGCCGCCGCTATTTTTCACGTCCGCGAGGCGCTCGACGCCGCCGAATGCGGCGGGGTCACCATCACCGTCTCGTCGGGCTTTGGGCCGGCGAAGTGCGAGGTGATGGCGAGCGTAGATGCTCCGATCGACGCCATCGGCACCGGGTCGTTTCTCCCCGGACGCTGGGAGGACACCTACGCCACCGCCGACGTCGTAAAATACGACGGCCGCACCATGGTCAAGACCGGGCGCGAGTTCCTGGTCCGTAAGACGACCTGACCGGCGGGCCGGCGCCGCGATCGGGCATGACCGACCGCCTTGGAATCGCGCTCGCGCAGCTCAACCCGACGGTCGGCGACATCGCGGGCAACACCGCAATGCTGCGCCGGGCGCGGGCCCAAGCGGCGGACTTGGGCGCCGATATCGTCGTCGCCTCGGAGCTCGTGATCACCGGCTATCCGCCCGAAGACCTGATCCTCAAACCGGCGTTCCAGGCTCGCGCCGAGGCCGCGGTGCGTGAGCTGGCCGGTGAAACCGGCGACGGCGGACCGGCGCTGGTGGTGGGAACGCCGTGGCGCGAAGATGACAAACTCTACAACGCCGGGGCGGTATTGGCGGACGGCGAGGTGGCGGCGATTCGCTTCAAGCGCGAGTTGCCGAACTACAGCGTGTTCGACGAGAAGCGCGTATTCGCGCCCGGCCCGCCGCCCGGTCCGGTTGAATTCCGCGGCTGCCGGCTTGGCCTGATGGTCTGCGAAGACCTGTGGGCGCCCGAGGTCCCCGAGTGCCTGGAGGAGAGCGGGGCCGACATTCTGATCGTTATCAACGGCTCGCCCTTCGAGCGCGACAAACATGACCGCCGCATCCACATGGCGGTGTCGCGGATCGTCGACAGCGGCTTGCCGTTGATCTACGTCAACCAGACCGGCGGCCAGGACGAGCTGGTCTTCGACGGCGCCTCGTTCGCGCTCAACGCCGACCGTACGCTGGCCGTACAGCTGCCGGCCTGGTGCGAGGCGGTGATCGCGAGCCACTGGACACGCGAGGGCGCTGCGTCGTGGCGCTGCGAAGCCGGCGAGTGTGCGAAGCCCACTCCGGCGCTCGAATCGATCTATTCGGCGATGGTGACGGGGCTCGGCGATTACGTCACCAAGAACGGCTTTCCGGGCGTGGTCCTGGGTCTATCGGGCGGCGTCGATTCGGCCCTGAGCGCGGCGGTGGCGGTCGACGCGCTGGGCGCCGACCAGGTCCGCGCCTTGATGATGCCCTCGCGCTTTACCTCCAAGGAAAGCCTCGACGATGCCGCCGCCTGCGCCGAGGCGCTCGGCATCGCGGTCACGACGGTGCCGATCGAGCCCACCGTCGAGGCCTACGGTGCGGTGCTGGCCGAGGTCTTCGAGGGCCGCCCGCCCGACACCACCGAAGAGAACATCCAGGCGCGCAGCCGCGGCCTGATCGTGATGGCCTATTCGAACAAGTTCGGCCATATGCCGCTTACCACCGGCAACAAATCGGAGATGTCGGTCGGCTACGCGACGCTGTACGGCGATATGTGCGGCGGCTACTCGGTCTTGAAGGATGTGTACAAGACCGCCGTCTACGAGCTCGCGAGCTGGCGCAACCAAGGGCGGCCCGAGGTCGCCCGCGGCCCGTCGGGGCGGGTGATCCCTGAGAACATTCTGACCAAGGCGCCGACCGCCGAGCTTCGCCCCGACCAGACCGACCAGGACACGCTGCCCCCTTACGAGGTCCTCGACGAGATTCTCGAATGTCTGGTCGAGGCCGAGCTGCCATTATCGGAAGTCGTCGCGCGCGGCCACGATGCGGTGACGGTAAAGCGGGTGGCCGCCATGCTTTATGCGGCCGAGTACAAGCGCCGCCAGGCCCCGCCCGGGGTCAAGATCACCGAGAAGGCTTTCGGCCGCGACCGTCGCTACCCGATCACCAACGTCTTCCGCGAAATGTGATGGCGCTCGTCCTCTACAACACAGCCTCGCGTGAGAAGGAACCTCTGACCCCGCTGAAGGCAGGTCACGTTAGCATGTACGTCTGCGGGCCCACCGCCTACGACACCGCGCACATCGGCAACGCCCGCCCGGTGATCGTCTTCGACGTGCTCTACCGCTTGCTCAAGCGCGAGTTCGATTCGGTGACCTACGTGCGCAACATCACCGACGTGGACGACAAGATCATCGACGCCGCGGCCGAGAACGATGAGGCGATCGAGGCGCTGACCGCGCGCACCATCAAGGCCTTTCACGAGGACGTCGCCGCGCTCAATACGCTCGAGCCCGATGTCGAGCCGCGCGCGACCGGGCACATCGGCGAGATGATCGCGATGATCGAAAAGCTGATCGCGAGCGAATACGCCTACGAGAAGGACGGCCACGTGTTGTTCGAGGTGGCCAAGATGGCCGAGTACGGCAAGCTCTCGGGCCGCGACCGCCGCGAGCAGCTCGCCGGCGCCCGCGTCGAGGTGGCGCCCTACAAACGCGATGCGGCCGATTTCGTACTGTGGAAACCCTCGCCCGCCGAACTGCCGGGGTGGCCGAGCCCGTGGGGCCGGGGGCGGCCGGGCTGGCACATCGAGTGCTCGGCGATGAGCGAGAAGCACCTTGGCGCGCGCTTCGACATTCACGGCGGCGGCCGCGACCTGATCTTTCCCCACCACGAGAATGAAGTCGCTCAAAGCACCTGCGTGCACGGGCCGGGCTCCTTCGCCCAGACCTGGGTGCACAACGGCTTCGTCACCGTCAACGGCGAAAAGATGTCGAAATCGCTCGGCAACGTGCTGAGCGTGCGCGAGCTCCTCGGCCGCTGGCCGGCCGAGGCCATCCGCCTCAACATGCTATCGGCCCACTACCGCCAGCCGCTCGATTGGAGCGAGGAAGGGGTACGCGGCGCCAAGCGCACCCTCGACCATTGGTATCGGGCCGTCGATGGCCTGGGCGAATCGGCAGGCGAAGACGACGCCGGATTCATTGCCGCGCTGGAAGACGACCTCAATACGCCCAAGGCCATCGCCGAGATGCACCGGCTGGCCGACGAGGTCTCGCTTTCAGGCGGTGGGGGTGCGCTCTCGGCCAAGCGCAAGCTCAAGGCGGGCGGCGATGTGTTGGGCGTTCTGGCGCAGGAGCCGAGCGCTTGGTTCGCCTGGCGGCCACCGAGCGCGGCGCTGGACCCGGCCCGCATCGAATCGTTCATCGAGGAACGCGCAGCGGCCCGCGCCCGCAGGCAGTTCGATGAGGCCGACCGCATCCGCGATGACCTGGCGGCCGAGGGCGTGGTGCTCGAGGACAAGCCCGACGGTAAGACCATCTGGCGCCACGAGGGCTGATCGGACGCGCGATGGCGGGGACCGACCACAGCCGCGAGGCGGACCTTGGCGGCCCAGCGGTGATTCTGGTCGAGCCCCAGCTGGGCGAGAACATCGGCGCCGCGGCGCGGGCGATGCTGAACGTCGGGCTGACGGAGCTGCGCCTGGTGCGCCCGCGCGACGGCTGGCCGAGCGATGCCGCGCGCGCCGCCGCCTCCGGCGCCGATGCGGTGGTGGATGGCGCCCAGGTCTTTGACGACCTGGCCGCAGCGCTTGGCGATGTCCGACGCCTTTATGCCTGCACCGCGCGGCCCCGCGACATGGCGAAACCGGTGCTGACGGCCGAGGCCGCGGCGGCCGAGATACGGGCCTTCTCGCCGCGCGGCGGGGCCTGCGCATGGGTGTTCGGGCCCGAGCGGGCGGGGCTCGAAAACGATGACGTGGCGCTCGCCGATGCCGTGGTGACGGTGCCGCTCAATCCCGCCTTCGCCTCGCTCAACCTGGCTCAGGCCGTGCTGCTGGTGGGCCACGCCTGGCTCCGGGCCGGGAATAGCGAAGACGTGAGCGAGGCGCTGGACGATCCGCCGGCAACCAAGGCCGAGCTGATCGGCTTGTTCGAGCACCTCGAGACCGAGCTCGACGCCAGCGGTTTCCTGAAAAACCGTGAGCGCCGCCCGGTGACCGTGCGCAAGATCCGCAACCTGCTGCAGCGCGCGAATTTGCGCGAATTCGAGGTGCGAATCCTGCGCGGCGTCATCGCCGCGCTTTCCGGTCCGCGCCGGAGCTGAACCGATCCACCGTCGACGGCTAGGCGCAGGGGAAGCTTGGGACCCCGCGCTCCGCAGCCGCGCTCGCGGTGTCGCGCTGGAGCCGCGTGGTAGAGCTCGCGCGGCATCGGCGTGATTCGAAGACGCGAGGCGAATGGCGTCGGATTCGGAAGTTTGGGCGGTGGGAAAATGGAGTTCTCTTTTTGTTCTTGACAAAACCGCACCCGGATATCATAATTATCCTAACAACCCACAAAGAGCACCTAGGATGAAGAGCATGATGGTTATTCCACCGGGAATCATTAGCCTCAAGCAAGTGTACGATCTTGCCGACGATCCCCGCTACCTTGACACCGACCACCCCGACCGTGGCGCCTATGCGCCGATGATCGACCGATTGTTCGAGGGCCACCTCGCGCCCGAAATCTGGCCCGCACCCGATCCCTATACGCTGGGGCGCCCGATCACATTGGCGGGCTCGGTGGGTGTTGGCGCCGAAAACCGTCCGCAGGACGTGGCCGATGTGGAGGAGGGCTTGCGGGCGCTGAACGGGCTGGGGCTAAACGGCTGGCTACAGCGGACCGGCTTGCCGACGCCCGAGCTCAACGCGGGGTTACTCGGGTTTCAGAACACCCAAGGCCTGAAACCCGACGCACTGATGCTGCCGAACGGACCGACACTCGCGGCGCTGAACCACCAATTCTCGTCGAACCCCGAGGCGGGCGCGCTCAATGCGGCAGCGTACGGCGGAAGCCCGCCGGGACGCCCGATCACCGCCCCGGCCCTGGCCGCGGAGCAGGGCGTGGACGGTATGCCACTGCAAGCAAACGATGTCTTCCCGGAAGGCGGCGGGCGCTACGCCCAGCCAATCATTGACAACGTAGACCGACTGTTGGCGCGCGACGATCAAGGCGTCCCGTCGCGCACCCTCGACGACTTCGAACCTCAGACGCTCGCGTACGAGACGGGTGCGCCGCCCTCGGGCGAGGACAACGAGAAACTCACGAATATCGTCCCGGTCCTGCCGATGGTGATCGATTCGACGTTGCGGACAGCGATGTCCTTCATCGATCTCTCGCCTGATTGGGTCAAGATGTTGGCGCGCTTGGAGACAGGGGGCGAGTCGAACGGCGGTTGGGGGTCAGGCAGAGATGAAGATGGCAACGTCGTCGGCCGCTTCCAGTTCCGAACGAAGGCGCTCATCGACATCGGTATGCTGAACCGGCAAGGTGAATGGACCGGAAAGTACGGCGCCAACAGTTGGCGGGACTTCCAGAACAACAGCTGGGCGCAGGTCGCCACCCTCGAGGACTGGGTCGGAATACTCTGGGGATACGCCGGAGACAAAGGACTCACTGTGTACATCGATGACGAAGATCCCGTCGAGGTCGTGGGTCAGGTCGGGAAGTTCAGCGTGAGCCGCGGCGGGATGTTGCTGGCGATGCACTATGCGGGGGCCCGCGGCACGCGGCGATACTTCGACTGGTTGGAGAGGAACAATTTCAAGTCAGAGGGAGAATCGTTCCCCGACGAGTATGCGAAGGACTTTCGTAAGATCGAAGAGCGCTTGCGGGACGGGGAGAAGATGTCAGACTACCGCGCGGGTGGCGTTTCTTACGCGTTGTCGGCTTTTGAGTTGCCTGAGCTGCCCGACTAGACAGGGAGCGTTCATGGTGCGGAAGCTGTTGGCGGGTATCGTGGCGGCAGCAACTCTGGTGCTGCCGCCGGATGCCCGCGGAGGCTGGCTCGAGTTTGAACGGTGGGTCGAGCGGAGTGAATGGGGGTTTGTCCGCGAGTTCCTTCACGAGGACTACGAGTTCAAACACGATTTTGTCGATGGTTTCGTCAAGATGAGTGACGTGCACGTCGCCGCGCCGGACCTTAATGGCGACGGCGTCCGCGAGCTGCTGGTGCGGCTGGAAGCGGGCTACGTCTGCGGCAACGGTCCGTGTCCGATCCTCTTTTTCCGTCGGCAGGACGGCGAGTGGACGCTGTTCGATGAAGGCAGCGGGAGCTACTACGTCTCCGACGAGTGGGAGAACGGCTATCGGGTGCTGTACGACCTGGGCTCGGCGCGGCGGTGGGACGGCGACGAGTACGACTACGACTACGACCGCAAGAGCATCAGCGTCGAGGCGTACATCGCCGACGAGCACCATTTTGATCTCGGCTACGTGCCGCCGAGAGCTTGGTGGAGCTGGCGCGGCAGATGGCGGGCACCGACAACATCATGAGCGTGATGATGCACCCCAAGGTGTGGCCGGAGCTGGGGCGGCTCCTCGGGCCGGAGCGTGCCGATTTCGTTCGCCGCGTCCGTCACCGCAGGAAAGTCGAAGTATCGGGACCGTTCATGCTCGCCTCCGGCGGCCAGGCATACGGGTGGCCGTGGACGAATGTGGTGGCGGTGGTCAACGTGGAGAACGGCGAGGTCGATGCGGCGATCGAAACCAAGATCGAGGGTGACCTGCACCAGGAGGACACGGGGTGGGTCAGCGAGGTGTTCGCAAGGACGGTTAACGTCTACACCGACCGCGCGCGCTACGCCGAGCTGCCCGCTCCGCTGCACGCCTGGATCGAGCCCCGCGTCGCCGACGTCGCCAGCGAGGTGTTCCTGGTTCGGCCGGTGGACCAGGCCGCGATCGCGGATTAGCCGCACATGTGCGTCGGAAAACGTGAGATCTCGAAGCTCCTTGCGGGAATTCTTGTCACGGCGATGCTGGCCGTGGCGTCACCCGCCGGCGCCGGGGCCTGGATCGAGTTTGAGCCATGGGTCGAGAAGTACGACTTCGTCCGGGACTACATCTTCGCGGACTCTCTCAATGCGAAGGTGCTCCGCAAGGGCTTTGCGGGCATGCACCAAATCGAAGTGGCGCCGGTCGATGTCAACGGCGACGGCGTCGATGAGGTGTTCGTGCGCTTCGCCTACCGCTGCCGCCGCGGTTCGTGTCGGACCTCCTTGTTCCAGCTCGATGACGGACGGTGGAGGACGACGCACGGGGGCAGCGGACAGTTTGTTTCCGACGAGTGGGAGAACGGCTATCGGGTGTTGTACGACCTCGACTCCGCGCTGCGCTGGAACGGTATTGACTACGACCGCGATCCGACCCGAATCAGCGTCGAAGCACACCTCGCAATCGAGCACAGGCTCAACCCCGGCTACGTGCCGCCCGAGAGCCTGGCGGAGCTCGCGCAGCAGATGGCGGGCACCCCGCAGGTCAAGAGCGTGATGATGCACCCCGAGGTCTGGCCGGAGCTCAGTCGACTGTTGGGTCCGAATCGCGCCGACTTCATCCGCAGCGTCCACCTCAGGGACCCGGTCGAGGTATCGGGACCGTTCATGCTCGCCTCCGCCGGGCAAACGCACCGCGTGCCCTGGAGCGCGGCCGTCGCCGTCGTCGATGTCGTGAGCGGCGAAGTCTACGCGGCGACCGAAACCACGACCGAGGACGACGATACGCTCTCGCGGACGGTCATGGTCTACACCGA
>PVBE011779357.1_pt1 | contig 54753 bp, 47 predicted proteins | sample 1631181 | NCBI WGS metagenome assembly PVBE01 (sample SAMN08397723, study PRJNA350692) | Marine metagenome, whole genome shotgun sequencing project. | isolation source: water | place: Pacific Ocean | collected 2012-04
ATCTAAAAAGGCTGCTGCCGTCAAGTAGGCCACAGCCAAAAAGCCAGCATCTAAAAAGGCTGCTGCCAAAAAGACCACAACCAAAAAGCCAGCAGCAAAAGCGACTAGCGATTCTGGAGAGAAATAGTTGACTAGCCAGCAGTATTACTACGGCACAGGCCGTCGCAAGACCGCCATCGCCCGAGTTAGGGTATACAACACACCGGGCGGTTCGACCGTCAACGGTAAGCCGATCGATGAAGTCTTCACCGTTGGTGCATGGCTTCGACAGGCGATTAGCCCTCTTGGAGCAACTGGTCTCACCGACAAGGTGACTGTCGTTGCTAAGATTCACGGTGGCGGTTCTGGCGGTCAGGCCGGTGCGTTTGCACACGGTCTCGCCCGAGCACTTGTCGTTATGGACGAGAATCTGCGAAAACCTCTTCGTGACGCTGGCCTGATGACCCGTGATTCACGAATGAAGGAAAGCAAGAAGTACGGTCTCAAGAAGGCCCGAAAGGCACCTCAGTACACCAAAAGGTAAGCTACACTCGCTTGCTGATCAATGTGATCAAAAGAAAAGCCCCGAAAATCTCGTTCGGGGCTTTTTTGCGTTTAGTAGTGATTTCTGAGTGCGGGAAGCCGAGATCGGTCTTTTGGGATTTTCTTTCGCTTTTCGAATTTACATCCGCAAGCTGCCGCGTCATTTCCGACGTGAAACTATCGTCTGACTCACCACTACGCGTATTCGATTGAAACGCAGCGGGTGAGACCATCTAGATCGGTGAGTAGCGCTATCCCAGCTTGCGGGAACGTATCGAGCGCTAGTTGAAGCACGTCGTCAGCGACCGGTGGATCGATCTCGACGTAAGCGGCGCTTCTCGTTGGCTTCAGCATCGTCGCAATGCCTTCAAACAAAGGCCGAACAACGTCCAAGCCATCATTTCCGCCATCGAGAGCCAAACTTGGCTCTCTGGAAACCTCAGCCTGAAGAGATGGCATCGCGCCGCTGAGTATGTATGGTGGATTCGACACGATTACGTCGAACTCGCCAGTTAGCGGCTCCAGCAAGTTGCCCTCGTACATGTCCAGCTCCGCAGCAAGGGCATCGGTGTTCTGTTGGGCGACCGTCAAAGCGGCCGACGAAATATCGGTCGCATGCACCTCGGCTGCTGGCAGCTCGAGCGCCAGCGATATTGCGATTGCGCCCGAGCCGGTGCAAATATCGGCGATTCGAGGGTTGTCAATCCCGGCTTCACGAACGAATGCCAGTACCTGAACAACGATCTGTTCAGTCTCAGGCCGAGGGATCAGGACGTTTTCGTTCACGATGAACTGCCGTCGGTAAAACTCGGCGCGACCCGTGATGTACTGCAGAGGTTCTCGGGTGGTTCTGCGAGCGACCAGCGATTCCAGATGGTCGAGCTGATCGGAAGGTGGTTGATCGAGTAGCTGGCCCAGTTGATCAGCAGCCGACCACCCAAACGCACTCCGCACTAAAAACCGGGCATCGATACCGGCGTCTTCGATTCCAGCAGCTCCAAGGCGGACGGTGATCGATTGGATGAGTGATGAAACGGTTTCTTCTGGCATTAAACTACGTCTCGAAAGTCGAGGTCGGCTTACCTGTCGTGTCGTCCTCCGAGAACCCGAGGATGAAGTTGGTTTTATTTGCGTCATCCTGAACTTGATTCAGGATATCGCTCAGATAAACGTGATTGCCACTCCGTGGACCCTTCGATACGTTCGGTATGAATTCAGGACGGCGGAGCTCAGGATGGGACTCATGGAAACGGCACCTCGGCCTAGTCACCCACCGCGGCGAGCTTTCGTGCCTGCTCTTCTTGCAGCAGCGCGTCGATAAAGTCATCAAGCTGGCCACTCATCACGTTTTGCATCTGGTGGCTGGTGTAGCCGATGCGGTGATCGGTTATTCGTGATTGCGGGAAATTATAGGTGCGAATCTTCTCTGACCGATCGCCCGTGCCGACCTGTGCCTTACGGTTCGCAGATTCCTCTGCCTGTCGCTTGCGAAGCTCCATGTCCCACAGTCGCGAGCGGAGAATCTCCATCCCCTGCAACTTGTTCTGCAACTGAGATCGCTCGTTCTGGCACTGAACAACAAGCCCGGTCGGTAGGTGCGTTATTCGAATGGCGGTAGCCACTTTGTTGACGTTCTGACCGCCGGCGCCGCCAGAATGGAACACATCGATATTAATATCGTTGTCGGCAATTATCAGATCGAGTTCTTCGGCCTTCGGCATTACCGCAACAGTAGCTGTTGAAGTGTGAATTCGCCCTTGAGATTCAGTCGACGGAACTCGCTGAACCCGATGTACGCCGCTTTCAAGGTGGAGTCGTTGGTAAGCGCCTTCACCCTCGAGTTCGAAGGTGACTTCCTTGATTCCGCCTACGCCCGTGGCATTTTCGCTTAGCACCTTCATCTGCCACTTACGGCTCTCGGCATAACGCTGGTACATGCGGAAAACTTCAGCTGCGAACAGGCCTGCTTCGTCCCCACCGGCACCAGCTCGCACTTCTACAACGGCATCGGCATGCTCGGTTTCGTCTTTTGGCAGCAATTCAAGTTTGATATCGGCAGAAAGCGACTTAAGTTTTTCTTTCAAATCGTCCGCTTCTAAATTCGCCATTTCGAGAACTTCTGGATCTTTCTCTTCAGCAATCATCTCCTGCGCGCCATCGAACTCGGTTTGAGCGTTAGTCATTTCGTTCCAGAGTTCGACGATGTGCTGGAGTTGGCTGTATTCGCGACCCAGCCTTCGAATCGCGTTCGGATCCGACGCAGTTTCCGGTTGCGACATCAGTCGCTCAACCTCGCCGTGACGATCGGCGATTTCTTTTAATCGGGCTTCGATTGATTGCTGCATGATTTGAGGTTACCAGTAAGTACGAATATAGCGTGAAATCTGAACATTGGTTCAGACGAGGCGAAGTTGGGCGAATTCGCTACTGGTTTCCGGCAGATCGTACGTGCTGAGCGATCGAAGTTGCGTCGAGAGCAACTTCCGACTGCCCGCCACCTTCAGCAAGGTTTTTCACGGAAGCGACGCCGCTTTCGACTTCACGATTTCCGAGGATCACAACGTTAGCTGCGTTCTGGTTATTGGCGTAACGCATCTGCGCTTTCATTGATCGTTTCGGGGCGAGCACGGTCGAAATATCAGCCGCTCTGAGGGCCGTTGCCAGACCAGCAGCGGCAACTCCAGTATCGCCGAGTGCAACGACCACGATATCGGGACCGGAAGACTGAGCAACTTCGACTTCCTGTCTCTTCATTTCGAGAATCATTCGTTCGATACCTGATCCGAAGCCAATTCCCGGAGTTTCCTGTCCTCCAAGAATGCCGATCAGAGGGTCGTATCGTCCACCGGCAAGCAGAGTGCTCTGTCCACCGGCATCGAGTGGTTCGTACTCGAACACGGTGCGGTTGTAGTAGTCGAGCCCTCGAACTAGGCGGTGGTCAATGCTGTAGGTGAAATCCGTATATACGTTTTTCAGATTGTCGAGAAGCGCGAGCAGTGCATCCCAGTGCTCTCTGGTTTCACCGCCGATGTAGTCGACTGATTTAGGCGCAGCGTTCGCCAGCGCCTGAGTTTCGCGTACCTTCGAATCGAGCACCCGAAGAGGTGCACGTTTGAGTCGATCTTGATCCAGCTTTGGCAGTTCGGTGACATGCTCTGTGAAGTACTTGTTCAGATCGTTGATGTAGCCGTTACGACCTTCTAGATCGCCAAGACTGTTCAGGCGCAGAGTCACATTCCTGATACCAAGTTCGGCGATGTACTTCCAACCGAGTTCGATTATTTCCGCATCGACTTCGGGTGATTGATCGCCGATCGCCTCGACACCGAACTGGTGGTGTTGTCGCACGCGACCTGATTGTGGTCGCTCGTAGCGAAACATTGGAGCCATGTAATACATGCGAACCGGTTGCGGCTCGTTGTGGAGACCGTTTTCGATATAGGCACGGCAGACCGACGCTGTACCTTCTGGTCGCAGCGTGATCAGTTCACCACCATGATCTTCGAACGAATACATCTCTTTTTGGACGATGTCGGTCGCATCCCCAACTCCGCGTTGGAAGAGGTTTGTATCTTCAAACGTTGGCGTGTCGATCCTGCTGTAACCGAACTGACTCGCAATCTTGCGAGCGGTCGCGTAAACATGCGACCAGTAGCGCTGGTCTTCGGGGAGAATGTCGTTGGTGCCACGAGGTCGCTTGAAGTTCATGGAGTTAATTGTCTCTTAAACGAAGGCACCAGCACAGTGTTGTGCTGGCGCCAAAATAGCGCATTAGTTGCTCGTTAGTTCTCCCTCCCTCGCAGGGAGGAAGTTAGAGGGTGGGTCGAATCGTTGGCTGGAATGGACGCTAGTCGCCGTTCCGGATTTCAACCCGCACCCTAGCCCTCTCCCGTCAAGGGAGAGGGAATCAAACGATGTTTCCTACGAACCCAAACCTGCTGCCTGGTAGATCTTGCCTTCTGTTTTGATTGCGGGGGCATAGACCATCCGAGCTTTGTTCATTTCTCGAAGGTTTTCAGCTCCCACGTAACCCATGCAGACCTGCAAAGCTCCGACAAGATTCAGCGTGCCGTCTGTGCGGGATGATGGACCGTAGAGAAGCTGATGCAGACTGTACTCCGTGCCCACGTTGATTCGCGTCCCGCGAGGAAGCGAATCATGCCATGTCGCCATGCCCCAGTGGTAGCCGTGAGCAGGAGCTTCTTCGGTTTTGGCGAAGGGGCTGCCGATCATTACGGCGTTGGCACCGGCTGCGAACGACTTGCACACGTCACCACCGGTTCGGATTCCTCCGTCGGTGATGATCGGGATGTGCTTGCCAGTCTCTTTAAAGAAATCATCTCGGGCGGCTGCGCACTCGACGGTCGCACTGACCTGCGGGATGCCGATCCCGAGGACTTCTCGACTTGTGCAAACCGATCCTGGTCCCACACCGACCATCACGCCAGCGATGCCCTGTTGCATCAGTTCCTTGGTCACTTCGTAAGAAACGGTGTTTCCGACGAGAACAGGAACGTTGAGATCTTTGATGAGGTCGGCAAACACGAGGCCCTTCAGGCTCTTCGACGAGTGCCGTGCGGTAACTACTGTTCCCTGCACAACGATCATGTCTGCACCGGCCTCGACAGCCAGGGGAGCCATTCGCTTTGCATTCTGGGGCACAAATGAAACAGCAGCCGTTCCGCCGCCTTTTTTTACCTCTTCTACCTTCTTCGCAATAAGCTCTGGCTTCTGCGGTGCAGAGTAGATTTTCTGCATGATAGCCGTTGCCTCTTCTCGAGGTGCAGAGGCAATCTCTTCATATGCTACCGTGGCGTCTTCATAGCGGGTGTGTAGTCCGTCCATGTTCATTACGCCGAGACCACCAGCTTTGGTCATTTCAATTGCGAATTTCGGATCAACCACAGCATCCATTGCAGAGGCAATAAATGGGATATCTAGCTTAATTCCGTCGAAATTCGTCGAAATGTCAGCCATTTCGGGGTTAATCGTGATGTCGCCTGGCGCGATGGCTACATCGTCGAATCCGTATGCGGGCTTTAGTTCCTTGAAGTTACGTGGCACCTTCTGGACTCCTCACATCAGTTACGAGCCGAATTTACTAATTCCTACTTGGAAATTGTCTTTCCGGTACGCGGTGTCCGGTGGGTGTTACGAATTTCGCCACAGGTAAATTCGGACTCAGTATACGCCCAGAATTTATACTTCGTACACCCCGAAATTAAGGCAACGTTAAAGCTTGGGAAAATGGTGTGAATGCTGTGCTAGCCTGAGGGTAATTTCGATAGCTTCGCTCTAGGTTTCTTGTACAGCGAAGTTCTGATTTAGTGGATATGGCGACCGTATGAACTACTCAGGAAGCATCACAGACATCGACGGGATAACTGTCGGCCACCACACCGATCTCGACAACGGTACCGGCTGCACGGTGGTTCTTTCGAAGCACAACGCTGTTGCCGGGATAGAAGTTCGAGGAGCCGCGCCGGGAAGCAGGGATACAGAATTCCTTCATCCAGTTGCCGCGGCGCAATGGATCAACGGAGTGACGTTAACTGGCGGGAGTGTCTTTGGACTCGATTCCTCGGGTGGTGTTGTGAAGTTCCTTGAGGAACAAGGAGTCGGCATCAACCTCGGGAGAGTCCGGATTCCTCTCGTCCCGGCTGCGGTAATTTTCGATCTCGGATTTATCAATCACGAAGTTCGTCCGACATTTGATAATGGCTATTCGGCGGCGAACTCGGCTTCGGTCGAATTCGCAGTCGGCAACGCTGGTGCAGGTACCGGTGCGACAACCGCAAAAAACCTTGGAAAACCTTCCTCGGTGAAGGGCGGAATTGGGACGGCATCGGTCAAAACGTTCAGCGGAGCGACTGTTGGTGCACTTGTGGTGGTTAACGCCATCGGAGATGTTGTTGACCCGGACACGGGCGAGATCGTTGCCGGGGCGATTACAGAAAACGGATTTGCCAACTCAGTCGACCTGATGATCGATTCGCCACCAAAAGAGCGAGGATTTTTCCGCAACACGACAATCGGCGTGGTCGCAACAGACGCACCACTCGACAAGATCGGTGCCACCCGCCTGGCGATGGCTGGACAGGACGGAATCGCCCTGGCGATTCGACCTGCCCACACGGCTAACGACGGCGACACTATTTTCGGTCTCTCGACCGGCACACATACAGAACGAATACCGGGTGACGTGCTCCACGCCGCTGCTCTGAAAGCGGTAACCGGTGCGATTTTGAACGCAATCGAATCAGCCGAAACACTTGGCGGCGTGAGCTCGGCTGCTGATGCAAAAGCGGCGCAGTCATGAGTCCACTACCTGAACTGAACAAGCAAACACCCATCGCAGTTGTGGCATCGGGTCGCTTGGGATCGAGCCTTGCCGTTGCGTTGGCGGAAGCTGGGTATTACGTCGCCGCCGTATCGAGCAGGCAATCGGATCATCGTGAGTGGCTCAACTCACGACTAGAAAACGCAGTTGCCGTCGAAAACGCCCAGACCGCAGCGAACGTGGCGAACGTTATTTTCATTACAGCACCCGATGCCATGGTCGAACGTGTCTGCTCAGTTATCGAATGGCGGTCGCATCAAGCAGTGGTTCACTGCGCCGGTGTTCTGCCGCTCTCCGCACTCGAGAGTGCCGATCGAAGAGGTGCAGCCACGGCAGGGTTTCATCCGCTCCAGACCTTCCCTTCTCCCGATTCGCATTATCGCCTGAAAGGCGTGTCGTTCGCCACAGAGGCACAGCAACCTGCACTTTTCGACTGGCTCAGTACCCTGGCATCTGATCTTGGCGGTTCATCATTCCCGATCGAGTCGTCACAACGCGCTGCCTACCATGCGTCGGGAGTGATGGCGTGCGGACTACTCGCCGGGCTAACTGGTGTGGCAGCAGAGATGTGGGAATCCCTTGGAGTGGATAGAGAAGAAGCACTTAAGCGGCTAATACCGCTTCTTCGAGCAACTATCGATGCTCTCGATGAAAAAGGCCTACCCGACGCGATCACAGGTCCGTACGTGCGAGGCGATGTCGAAACGATCAGAACTCACATAGCAGCAGTGAACGCCAGTTCTGCTGAAACCGGCAAGGCGTACGTGGCGCTTGCACAAGCGTCGCTCCACATAGCCCGAGAGCAGGGCGGATTATCCGATTCCGCATTCGAAAGCATCAAATCGTTGCTTTCTGACGAAAATTAGGCCGGAGAGCTTCGGGGAAGCCCCTGAAATCCCAAAAATCGGTAATAATTAACGAAGGCAAGTGAACTAAGGCTTGGCGGCTAGCAAGTTGCAGTCGACCGGGGCGGAGGTACACGATGGCAGTTCGCCGAATCACTACACACAAGATTCAGCAGATGAAACGACGTGGCGAGCCGATCCCAATGGTGACGGCATACGATTACACGGCGGCTCGCATCGTCGATGCGGCGGGGATTCCGATGATCCTTGTTGGCGACAGTATGGGTCATGTTGTTCTTGGTCACGACTCAACAATTCCTGTAACCGTTGACGATATCGTCAATGCGTCGGCAGCCGTTATTCGAGGCACCACCAAGCCCCTCATCGTTGCTGATATGCCGTTCCTCAGCTACCAGATCGATGCTGAAACGGCTCTACGAAACGCAGCACGCCTTATCCAAGAGGGCGGTGCGCAGGCTGTAAAACTCGAAGGCGGTAAGACTGTCGCACCTATCGTCAGCCGTTTGGCCGATGCTGGATTAGCAGTCATGGGCCATATCGGTCTGACACCGCAGCATGTGAATCAACTTGGTGGCTTTCGAGTTCAGGGCAAGACCGAATCGACCGCAAATAAGGTTCTTGAGGATGCACTGGCTTTACAAGATGCCGGCGCGTTCGCAATTGTTCTAGAGCTGATCCCTGTTGAACTCGCCAAGCGAATCACCGAGGCGCTCGATATTCCTACGATTGGAATCGGTGCCGGTGTTCATTGCGATGGGCAGGTTCAGGTGTTCCACGACATGCTCGGACTAGATCCCGATTTCCGGCCACGTCACTCTGGAAAATACGCCGATATGGCTCCGGTAATAAAGGACGCCCTTGTGCGTTACAGCGACGATGTTCGTGATGGCACGTTCCCGACGGATGCTGAGTCGTTCTTCTCGGACGAATCTCGCATTCGCGAGAGTTCAATAGTCAGCGACTAGATTTGGTCATCGATGGCGTACACGGTGCACGTCCTACTCCTTTATTCCTTCTCCATTAGGGAGAAGGTCAGGTGAGGAGCACGTCGTTCATCGGCTGCAATCTTCAAATCAGAATGAACCATTCGACCACATGTTCCTACTTAGACATTCCCCCTCACCCAAATCCTCTCCCGCGAGAAGAGGGTTTCATGATGAGCAGCGTAAAGGCAGCTTATGCGTGTGATGCGCACTGCCGCTGAAATGCGAGAAGTTCGATTGTATTCCCCGGGCGTTGTCGGACTAGTTGCGACACTTGGTGGTATTCATAGCGGGCACACGATGCACTTGGATGTGCTGCGATCGCGAGTTGATGTGCTGGTAGGCTCACTCTTTTTAAATCCCACTCAATTCAGCGAAAGCGAAGACCTTTCGACCTATCCAGCGACGGAAGCTGCCGATCTTGCCGAGTTCGAAAAACATGGCGTCGATTACGTGTTCGTTCCTTCAGTAGAAGAGATGTACCCGACATCCGATTCTCAGACTCCCAGAATCGATACAGGGCCCGCAGCGAAACTACTCGAAGGAGCACATCGTCCCGATCATTTCGGTGGCGTAGCGACGGTTGTTGCACGACTATTCTCGATCATTTCGCCACACAAATCGACGTTCGGCGAGAAGGACGCTCAGCAGCTTCGGATTATCCAGCATGTCAACGAGTCACTTGGGTTGGGTGTCGAGATCATTCCGATTCCAACCGTGCGCGAAGCCGATGGTCTGGCAATAAGTAGCCGAAATGCCTATCTCTCCACAGAAGAACGTAAGGCTGCAGCTGTTTTGTATCGAGCGCTTTTGGCCGCAAAGACAGTTTGGGATTCTGGTGAACGATCGGGAAACGTGCTTCGATCAGCGATGTCTGATGTGTTGAGTGATGAGCCGCTTGCATCAACCCAGTACGCTTCGATCGCCAATATTGATACGTTCGAGGAGTTGTTTCAAGTTGTTGGCTCAGCGCGTGCTCTTCTTGCCGTACAGATCGGCAAAGCAAGATTGATCGACAATCTGCTCCTAAACTAGACAATTCACCTTGGGCGACTATTACGATTTAGCGCATGAAAATTCTTGTTACGAACGACGACGGTTTCGACAACAACGGAATCTGGGCGTTAGTAAACGCTGTTAAAGATCTGGGTGAAGTTGCCGTTGTCGCTCCAGCCGAAAACCAGTCGGGTGTCGGTGCCGGCTTAACCCTTCGCCGCTCGGTGAAAATCAACCGCGCACCGAGTCGTGTCGACGGTGTCGAATGTCACGCGGTGAGCGGTACGCCCGGCGATTCGGTGATTCTCGGCATTGAACACGTTCTGATGGGTGACGTCGGTGTCGTTGTCGCCGGCATCAATCCCGGGTTCAACACAAGCCGCAATCTGTTTATTTCAGGGACGATGGGCGCTGCGATTGTCGCCGCAGGAAAGGGCTATAAATCCTGCGCGTTCTCGATGGGTTTCGAAGATGACATGGACGATCCGGTGGTCAGAGACACGGTGACCGAGGTTGCTCGTGAACTAATGAGCCCCGACACCGCCCAGGGTGCGCTTTTCAATGTAAACATCCCAATGTTTAGGGATGGCAGGATTCTCGGTGCTGAGGGAGCAGTTCCAGCTCCATCTGAATTCAGGAGTCTGATAGAAGCGCGAAGTGATGGCGGGTACGAACTGTTCTCAGGATTGAGCGTGAACATCGAGCGTCAGCAATTCGCACGGGGTACGGATACGGAAGTGCTGAATCGGGGACGAGTAGCAATATCAGCTCTCGATGGTCCCACGCTCGCTCATCAGCCAAACGATCCCACACTTCGACGTATGATCGACGCTGTGAACCGCGTTACAGGTTGACGAGCCGCCACTAACTATTCAGAATCTCGCCAGAGCCGCGTAAACTTCGGCTCAATATTCATCGGTGAAAGGATATTGCGATGCTCTACGAACTTCGCGTGTACGAATGCCTGCCCGGGCGTCTGCAAAACATTAATGCTCGATTTGCTAATCACACGATGAAACTTTTCGAGAAGCACGGCATCAAAAACATCGGCTACTGGACCACCGACGTTGGCGAGAGCAACCACGAGTTGACGTACATGGTGGCATTCGAGGATGCGAACCAGCGTGCTGCCGCGTGGGCAAGTTTCAGGGCTGATCCTGAGCGAGAACGAGTTTTCGACGAATCGCATCTGGACGGCCAGATCGTTAAAAACGTTCGAAACCAGCTATTGATTCCGACCCCCTACTCACCGATGCAATAGATCGTGGACTGACCAACTGCTGCCTGACACCGATCAAACAGCGGCACCGTAGATTTGTACAAATATGCCAAATATTCAGAGACTTCAGAATTTATCGGGTCAGGCTCACATTGTGGGCGTGGGTGAATCGAACAAGCTCGGGAAGGTTCCTGAGAAATCGCCACTCGCTCATCACTCAGAAGCGGCTATCAACGCCCTCGACGATGCGAGTATGCAACTTTCCGATGTTGATGCGCTGTTCACCGCTGGATGGTCGACGCTTGATGTTGCCGAATATCTAGGCATTCAGCCCCGCTACACTGATAGCACATCGGTTGGTGGTTCATCCTTTGTAATCCACGTTGCACACGCTCTGGCGGCGATTGCAGCCGGTTACTGCGAGGTTGCACTGATCACGCATGGCCAGTCGGGTCGGTCAGATCGTGCTCCGATGGCTCGTAATCCCGGAACGCCAATGGCCCAGTTCGAGGCTCCATACGGCATCATCGGGCCACCCGTTTCGTATGCGATGGCGGCTCGACGATACATGCACGAGTACGGCGAGGATCGAACAAGGCAGGCGATGGCGGAAATAGCGATTTCAACACGCAAGTGGGCGAATCTGAACCCGATGGCGTATTTCCACGATGTACCAGCGACTTTCGATGATTATCACAACTCAAGGTGGGTGGCGTGGCCGTTCCATCTCCTCGATTGCTGCCTCGTGACCGACGCTGGTGCTGCGATAGTAATCACCACTCCCGAGAGGGCGCGCAACGCCAAAAACGGCAGCGTAAAGATTCTTGGCGCGGGCGAGGGGCACGATCACTCTGGAATTTCGCAAATGCCCGATCTCACCAGAGCGTTCGGACGAAATACCGGACCTCAGGCACTCGAGATGGCAGGCGTAACCTATTCCGATATCGATCTGGCCATGATCTACGACTCGTTTACCTACACAGTGCTGGTAAGTCTTGAAAATCTTGGTTTCTGCGGACCGGGTGAAGGCCCCGACCTCGTTGCATCGCAACGAACCGCGCCGGGAGGCGAGTTCCCGTTGAATACCAACGGTGGAGGACTCTCCTACACCCATCCTGGAATGTACGGAATATTCACGCTTGTAGAAGCAGCTCGGCAATTGCGAGGCCAGGCAGGCGAGCGTCAACTCGATAACTGCAACCTTGCGGTAGCTCACGGCACCGGCGGGCTTTTATCCTCGACAGGGACAGTCGTATTGGGGGTTGAATAGAAATGACAAACGCAACTCCGAAACCTCAGCCGCTCCCACAACCCGAGTCAGATCGTTACTGGGATGGGCTCAAGAACGAAGAAATCTGGCTTCAGCGATCAAAAGCTACCGGTAAGTTCCAGTTTTATCCCCGGCAGGTTTCCATTTCAGATCCCGAAAGTGGCCCTGATGGAATCGAATGGGTGCAGGCATCAGGCAACGCTGAACTTTTCACGTTCTCGATCGTTCATGCCGCACCGCACATAGGTTTTGTTGGCGACGTGCCGTATATAGCCGCACTCGTTCAACTCGAAGAGGATGTGATTGTGCCAACGAATATCGTTGGTATCGATCCCGAACCGGAAAATCTGCGGATCGGCATGGCACTGCAGCCTGTGTTCGAGCACAACGATGACGGTCACACCCTGTTGAAGTTCACTTCTGCGTGAATTCGTGGGTGTTAACGCGTAATTAGTCGGCATAGTTTTGAAGGCGATGCCGGGTTAGTATTAATAGCTCGCCAGCTGAACTGGTTGCTGGCGATAGCCTAAACGCCTCTTCCGACTCTTGATTACAGGAACTCTCACGTTGGCAACCGCTACACCCACAGACGAAAACCGCTGTCTGTTTTGGCGACACCGAACGAAGGGTGCATAAGCACCCCGAAATAGAGCATGTTCTTTTTCATTTCTAATTCGAGTCGAGGTCACTTCCCTTCATGGTTAATCACTTTCTCAACTTCAGCGATGTCACGCCCGAAGAAATTCAGCCGATACTCGATCGCGCGATCGAATTAAAATCCGGTGCGGCTAGCAACGCTCTGGCAGGAAAATCGGTATCTATCCTGTTCGAAAAGCCGTCGCTACGCACAAAACTTTCTTTCTGGGTTGGCGCAGAAAAACTCGGTGGCAATCCCGTCCACTTCAGCCCGGAAGAAGTCGGACTCGGGAAGCGCGAGCCGGTTGCAGACGTAGCCCAGGTTATGTCTCGCATATCCGATGTCGCAGTCATCAGGACGTTCGCACAGTCGACGATCGAAGAGTTCGCCGCGAGCGCGTCTATTCCTGTGATCAACGCCCTCACAGACGCCGAACACCCCTGCCAGGCACTCGCCGACACCCAGACAATCACCGAGCAGTTGGGCAGCGTTCAGGGCGCAAGGGTGGCGTACATTGGCGATGGCAACAACGTTGCTGTGAGCCTTGGATATGCCGTTGCCGGTCTTGGTGGACATCTGACAGTCGCATCACCTGATGGCTACGCATTGCCGGTTGATGTACTTGAAGGTGCAAACACATACGGTGGTTCTGTTGGCGGATCGGTCAAGCAAATCACAAGCCCGCAAGAAGCCGTAGCTGGTGCCGATATCGTCTACACCGATGTCTGGACAAGTATGGGGCAGGAGGCCGAAACGGCCAGACGCCTTGCTGAGTTCGATGGCTATCAGGTGAATCCAGCATTGCTCGATCAAGCAGGACCCAATGTGAAGTTCATGCATGATCTACCTGCCCACCCCGGCGAGGAGATTTCAGATGGTCTTCTTTACGATTCGAGATCGGTTGCGTTCGATCAGGCCGAAAATCGCTTGTGGGCACAAGCTGCTCTCATGGAAAAACTGATCTAGATGGCTCTTCCAGTTGTAGCAATCATCGGCCGGCCCAACGTCGGCAAATCGACCCTGTTCAATCGTTTGGCAGGTCGACGAATCGCGATCGTTAGCGACATACCAGGAACAACGCGCGACCGAGTTTCTATCGATGCTGAGTGGGGCCGGTATCGGTATCTCGTTGTCGACACAGCCGGTGTCGAAGATCAACCACACAACGAACTTATGTGGGATGACATCAAGGCGCAGGTCGAAATCGCCCTCAATCAGGCTGATGCGATCATTTTCGTTGTCGATGTGAACGATGGCGTTACCAATGCCGACCGAGACGCCGCCAACATGGTTCGTCGTGCCGAAAAGCCGGTTGTTCTCGCCGCCAACAAGGCCGACACACTTTCCCGAGAAGACATGATCTACGAGTTCTTCGAACTTGGTCTTGACGATCCGCATCCGATCAGTGCCTACCACGACACCGGTATCGGCGACCTGATGCAGAACGTCTTCGAACAGCTACCACCTTTCGAAAACCAACCTATTGGTCAAAATTCGATTCGCGTTGCGATCGCGGGACGACCGAACGCCGGCAAATCAGCTCTATTCAACGCAATGACAGGTGAAGAGCGTGCAATTGTCAGCCCTGTCGCAGGTACCACTCGAGATACCGTCGACTCGCTGTTCGATTACGAAGGTACGCGAATCACGTTTCTCGACACAGCAGGTTTGCGTCGACGTGGCAAGGCAGAAGCGGGAATTGAAAAATACAGTGCCATCCGTGCGATTGGCGCCATTGAGCGATGCTATGTCGTCGTTCTAGTGCTCGATGCCACTGAATTTGTTACTGCGCAAGACCAGCACATCGGTGGCTACATCGACGATGCGTCACGAGCGACCGTAGTTGTGATTAACAAGTGGGATCTGGCGAATGAGCTCGGACTCGTCAAGGCTGAAGCAGCTGAAGCGGTGAGGAACCGGTTCAAGTTCATCCCGGATGTTCCCATTGTTTTCACTTCCGCCCTAAAAGGCTGGGGGGTCGACACACTACTGCCAACGATCTTGGAAGTTTTCGGAGAGTTCTCGAAGCAGATGCCGCGAGCAGAGGTCAGTCGAGTGATATTCGATGCAATGGGCGAAAATCCACTGCCCGGAATCGGCACACGTCGACCGAGAATTTATCGCTGTATCCAGAGCAGGACCTCGCCACCAACATTCCAATTCACCGCTCGAAACCCAGAACTAATACACTTCAGCTATCGTAGGTACTTGGAGAACCAACTGCGAGAGCGTTTCGGTTTTAAAGGTTCTCCTTTGAGAATGACCTTCCAAAGCCGAGAAGATGAGTGATCCGGCCATCGCAATCATTGTTCTTGTAGTCGCCTATTTAGTGGGCGCGATACCGTTTGGCGTGATCATCGGACGTGTGTTTCGAGGCGTCGATATTCGCAGCTACGGAAGCGGTGGATCGGGCGCTACAAACGTAAATCGCACGCTTGGGCCCTATGCCGGTGCGGTCGTTCTGGCTTCGGATGTTGGCAAAGGATTGATCGTCACTGCAATAGCCCGATACGCAGTTGAAGGCGATGCCTGGTTGATCGCAGCGGCTGGAACGATAGCTGTTCTTGGTCACATGTTTCCGGTCTATATTCGTTTTAAGGGTGGCAAGGGAGTGGCGACCGGATTAGGTGCACTGGCGGTGATTTCCCCAATTTCTGCAGCCATAGCCCTCAGTGGCGTCGCTATCGCAGCAATAACGCGATACGTATCGCTGGGATCGGTCATCGGTGCCGGCCTGAGTCAGGGGCTATTGATCATTTTCAGCATCTTCGATCTCACGATATTCGGTTGGGAGCACGATGCCTGGTACCTGCTATTCGCTGTACCTGTTCTGATTTCCATCATTTGGAGCCATCGTAAGAATGTCGACCGCCTCGCAAAAGGCGATGAATCGAGGCTTGAGAACAAGCCAAACCCGCGCAGAACCGAGCGAACACCGTAAACTGCTGGTGTGACACAAATTGGTATCATCGGTACGGGGGCATGGGCGACCACCCTCGGAATTCTTCTGGCACGCACCGGGCACAAGACCGTTCTGTGGTCTCGTAGCGAGTCGCGTGCGGAAGAACTGTCATCGGCGCGCGTAAACGAACGATCGGTGCCGGGAGTCGAATTCCCGGACTCAATGATCGTTTCGGAATCTCTCGACGAATCTCTTGCTGGCTCTGAGCTTGTGATGGTAGTCGTGCCCTCGGTGACAGTTCGCGAGAACATTCGAAATATTCGAGAAGCGATTCCGACTGATGCGAATGTGGTGTGTGCGACCAAGGGGATTGAGATCGATTCCGGCAAACGCATGTCGCAGGTGATCGCCGAAGAAATGCCGACATTCAACCCCAGCCAAATCGGCGTGTTGTCTGGTCCAAATCTTGCCCCAGAAATAGCGGTTGGCAAGGTCGCTACGGCGACCGTTGCGTTTCCCAGAGATGCTATCGCTGAGGTGGTTCAGGAAACTCTGAGTTCCGACGTGTTTCGGATTTACCGAAGTGAAGATGTAACCGGTGTTGAACTTGGTGGGGCACTGAAAAATATCGTCGCTATTGGAGCGGGATTTATCGATGGTGCAGGACTTGGTGCAAACGCCAAAGCTGCGTATGTGACCAGAGGACTCCATGAAATTACTCGTCTCGGTGTCGCGATGGGTGCCCAGACCGATACATTTGCCGGCTTGAGCGGTATGGGCGATCTGATCGCCACGTGCTATTCAACTCTGAGTCGAAACTATCGGCTTGGTGTTGGATTGGCATCGGGTCGTGACCTTGCCACAGCCCTCGAAGATCTCGGGCAAACTGCCGAGGGAGCACCAACAACACAGGCGGCGGTTCGACTGGCACAAGAGCTTGGAATTGAGATGCCGATTACCGATGCGACGCACAGTGTGTTGTTCGAAGGGGCATCGCCCAACGACGCTCTTCGAGATCTCATGGGTCGCACGCTGCAGCCAGAAATCAGGTACTAGAGGCGCTAATCGCCCAGATCGCCCAGTTCGTAGAGGATTGCCGACATTGCGGTAATTGCCGCTGTTTCACTGCGCAGTACGCGTGCGCCCAGCGTAACGAGGTTGGCTCCGGCATCACGGATTGCTGAAGCTTCGCTTTCGCTGAATCCGCCTGGTGGCCCGATGAGAGTAGCAAGGTTCGATTGGATATCGTCGAGCGATCGAAGGGTTTCACGTAGCGATTTCGAGCTTTGGCCGATCTCTTCCCACATACAGAGTAGGGGTTGTTGTTTGATCAGTTGGTCGATCGCTTCCGTGAGCGGCATCAGTGTCTCGACGGTTGGAACGGTTGCTCTACCGCTTTGCTCGGCAGCTTCGATCGCGATTCGCTGCCAGCGGTCGAGTCGCTTTGGTGACGGTGCGCCTGTGTTGCCGCCCTGAACTCGTTCCGACATCACGGGGACAAATCGTACAGCGCCGAGTTCGGTGCATTTTTGGATTGCTAGTTCGATGCGTTCTGGCCGTGCTAACCCGAGCAGCATTGTGACTTTGCTTTTCGGTTCAGGGATCGGGTTTACATCTGAGAATAAAGTGGCCATCACTTCGTTTCTGGCGACCTGATCGATCTCGAGCTCCCACTCCGATCCTGAGCCATCGAATACTCGCACGTGCTCACCAGCACCGATCCGCAAAACGGTCGTCAATTGCCGGGCAATCGAGCCAACCAGCGTGATCGGTTGGTCTGCCAAATCAAGATCCGGTACGTAGAAGCGATGCATTACTTTGCTCCTGCGGAACGAACGATTCTGGTTGCGGTCCAGTCTTCGATCATTCGACTCGACTGAACTTCACCACCCACCGCTTTAAAAGCCGCCACAACCTCATCGAGCCGTGTTTCGAGAACACCTGAAGTGATGATTACGCCGTTCTCGGAAACCGAATCAATGAGCGGTTGCGCGAGAGCGATCAACACGTTTGCAGCTATGTTGGTACCCACGACATCAAACCCATTATTGGGAACCTGCTCGTGCGGAATCGATCCCGCCAGAATTGTCGAATTTTCCGCAAAACCTGCTTCAGCAAGATTGGTTTCAGATGAAATTACTGCGTTGTCTTCGATATCTAGCCCAACGGCGTGTTCAGCACCCAGAGCGAGAGCGGCGATGGAGAGAACGCCGGAGCCACAGCCTACATCGAGGAATTGATCACCGGGTTTCAGCACTTTTTCGATTTCTTCCAGGCACATTAGCGTGGTCGGATGATGCCCGGTGCCGAACGCCAGACCTGGTTCAAGCTTGATGACGATGTCTTCCGGTTTGCCGTTGTATTCGGTGGAGCGAGGGACGATAACCAGGTTTTTTCCAACCTTGATCGGCTCGAATTTCTGATTCCGCCACTCGTCATCGCTAACTTCGGCTTCTTCGATTTCCGGCAGATCGACCAAATGTCTGATCAGCCGCACACTGGCATCGATCGCCGTTTTTCGACTTTCTGTCGTTAGATCGAGAGGTAACCAACCACGAATTGTGACCCATGCTGTGGGATCGGGCGACTCGCCTTCGTCGGGATTATAGCCGCCGGGACGCTCGACAGACGCAGAGCCTTCACCGTGGATGTTGAACAGATGAGTGAGAGGCTCAACGTACTCGGGCGGTGCCTTGATGCTGAGCTGAAGCCAGCGCATCTGATCTACCTTAATTTCTGATAAATGTTGAACTGAACGAGAAATCCGAACTAAGAGTCGCTATCTTCGCCGCGGAACGCATCTTTGAATCGATCAAATATGCCCTGTTCTGAACCGGAGTTCTCACTTACTCGTTCGAGTCCGAACGATTCGGCGAGTTTCTGGAGGAGTTCAGTCTGTTCGTCATCGAGCTTCTTCGGTGTGACAACCTTCAGTTCGACAAGTTGATCGCCGCGCCGTCCGGCCGTTCCCATATGGGGTATCCCGGCATTCTTGATACGAGTGACCGATCCCGATTGGGTGCCAGGTTTGATATCGATATCAGCAGAGCCTTCGAGAGTTTCGACATTGATGATTCCACCCAGAGCGGCCATCGCCATGTTTATATCAGCGGTCATCAATACATCATTGCCGCGGCGGGAGAAGACTTTGTCACGCTGAACACCGATATGAACGTATAGATCGCCGTTGCCGTTGCCTCTACCGCCCGATTCCCCTTCGCCGTGGATGAGCAGTCTGGTTCCATGTTCGACGCCAGGCGGGACTTGCACTTCGATCGTTCGAGATTTTCGTTCAGTCCCTTTTCCGGAACACTGTTTGCAGGCTGTCTTTATCTGCTGACCTTCACCTTGGCAGGTCGGGCAGGCTGTGACCTGTTGGAATTGACCGAAGAACGTGCGTTGCGTGCGGCGTACCTTTCCTTCACCGTGGCACGTAGAGCATTCGACCACGTCGGTACCAGGTTCAACTCGGTTACCATCGCAGCGCTCACAACGTTCCATGCGGTTGAGTTCGAGTTCACGCGGAACGCCAAACGCAGCGTCGCGGAATGAAACATTGATCTGAAACTCGAGATCGGCACCACGGTTCGGTGCCTGTCGGGTTGAGCCACCGAAGAACGAGTCGAAAATATCGCCGAAGCCGCCAAATCCTTCGAAACCATCGAAACCTCGACCGGCCTGACCGTTTACACCCTCGTGGCCGAACTGGTCGTACTGCGCTTTTCGTTGTGGATCGCTGAGAACTTGGTAGGCCTCGTTGATTTCTTTAAAGCGATCGCTAGCGCCCGCTTCTTTGTTGCGGTCGGGGTGATGCTTCAGCGCCTGCTTGCGAAACGCCTTTTTGAGATCTTCAGGTGTAGCGTCACGGGCAACACCAAGAACCTCGTAATAATCACGCTTGCTAGTTGTCATAAAGAGCGGCCACTTACCCGTAGCGAAAGTTGATTTCAGTTCGCAAATTGAGTTCGCGCTTTTACACTGCGCGAACGAATCAATTATAAGCCTGAGAGGCGCTGAATCCGAATGAGGGTTAAAACCCAAGTCGGTCGAAAGTAAACTGGTGAAAAACGACTATAGTGCTAGCCGTCGTAGAACATCATCGTCATCTGATCGAGATGATTCGCCATGTATCGCACTGCCGGAATGGTGGTTTCGTACTCCATACGAGGTGGAGACATCACACCGATCATGCTTTCTGTCGTGTCGGTCGTTCCATAACGGCTAAACGCAACCAAATTTTTTTTGAGCGATTCCTCGCGTGGGATCGCCTCTAGAGAATCGGCTCGTATTGATTGGGGTATTCGGAACGGCTTCGAACCGGATGTTTGAATTCTCGTCAATTTACTCTCAGCATGGGCTCTTCAACAATATTTCAATTGACGCTTTCGCGGGCACATAGTTAAATTGATTCCTGAACTGCGCTCAAGTTGAGTATTTGCTCACGGAGTGGACGCAAGAATGATCGAATCGAGGAACATCCACATGGAAATTCGCTGGCTTGGCAATTCGACCTTTGAAGTCAAATCTTCAGTGGGTGTCGTCATAGTCGATCATCAGGGTGCTCTGCCGAAGGCGAAAGATCTCGACGACAAGAACACCGTCTTCGTTTACAGCCAGGGCGAGCGATCGAACCATCCAGACAGCGATTTTCAGGTGTTGGCGGGACCGGGCGAGTATGAAATCGGTGGTCTTAGCGTCAGAGGCGTCGCAACGCCTGCCGACGACCCGGCGATTTCGAAAGATATCAACACCGTCTACATTGTCGATGCTGATGGCTTGCAGGTCGCAACACTTGGCAACCCCGGACACCAACCTTCTGCGCAATCAGTTCAGCAGATCAGTAAGGTAGACGTATTAGTCATCAACACTGAATCGCAGGGACTCGAACCGGATGAGATGTCGGCTGTGATCAGAAATCTCGAGCCGAAGATGATTGTGCCATCCGGATACGATTCGGCGTTGGGTAAACCCAGTGCTGCTATGCAACGGCTACTCACCGAGCTAGGCGTCAAGGAATTCGAGGCGACACCCCGCCTGACGGTGAGCAAGAGCGGCTTACCTGACGAGCGAGTTGTGGTCGTTCTTCAACAGCGATAGGCACTGATTTGCAAAACGGGTTTCGACATTCCTAACCCGTAGTAGTTGAACAAACAAAAAGCCCCTGCGGAATCGCAGGGGCTTTTCTTATTAGCTAGCAATTACGATTTTCGAAGATCGAGTGTTTACACCTATCTGGTGCTCTTCTCGAATCGTCGCCACGCAAGTAACGCCAGAGGCGTTAGAAACAGTGCAAGGCTACCAATACTTGCCGGACCGCCTTCTTGGGCGTTACAGACACCTCCGCCTGCTTCTTCTTCCTCGGCAACAGCAGTGGCCGTAGCCTGTGCTGCTACCGTGGCAGGAACATCAGCGATTGGCGTCGGCGTCGGAGTTGCCGTTGGCACGACCGTCGGCGTCGGTGTCGGTGTCGGCGTACGGGTTGGCTCCGGGGTAGGCGTCGGCGTCAAAGTAGGCGTCGGCGTTAGAGTAGGCGTCGGTATTGGAGTCAAGGTTGGCGGCACTGGCGTTGGAGTCAAGGTTGGCGGCACTGGCGTTGGAGTCAAGGTTGGCGGCACTGGCGTTGGAGTCGGTGTCGGCAGTGGTGGGAACACGAGCAGGAAATTCTGCTTACGAACCCCATCTTCGAACACGTCGACTTGCAATGCCTTGAGGTCACCAATAAAGAACTGGACGGGCCGTCCATCGTAGTTTTCCATCATAGGGTCAACGGTCAGGAAATATTCGCCATTGAATACCGAGGCGAACGGAGTCACAAAGTCATCAATGACCGCGTGGATCAGTGTTCCTTCCGGAGGCGGTACTGAACCTGTTCTCACTCGTCCTTCGTAGAAAGTTGGCGCAAGAATGACTGGTGTCGCGGTAGGCGATGGCGGAATCTCGGTCGGAGTGGGTGTAGGGATCGGTGTAAACGGGAATCGCAGGTTTTGCTGTCGCAATTGCGGGAGACCCCAGTCGAGGACCCCGTTTCCGAATTGATCAAGAAATACGTAAGGAGTCTTCTCATCCGCCTCCACCTGCTCTTCAAGCCAGAAGGTAACGTCCTTACCAATCAGGTTGCTGGGAGCGTGGATGAACAATCCCACATAAGTATTGTCGGTCTGTTCACCTACGACAACAGGGTTTGAGACCCAATCATCGATTTTCGCAGTGATGATCATCCCATTGGGATCTGCATCGCCTGAGATAGTTACGTTGCCGTGAAGGGTGATAGCTGAGATGCTCGGAATGTCACCCTGGGCACTCGCTTGTTCACCGATTCCTGCAATCAATCCCGCAATAACGGCGGTCACGATCAGCAGCCATGCCAGTCTAGCTTTCATATTCCATCTCTCCCGCGCCCAGATCAATTTCAATCATCTTTCTCAGCAAAACGCCCCCCTCCCGATGATTCGGAAGGGGGGCGCCCATTATTACGTTCGAACTCTAGCAGTCGTCCTTACGGAACGATGTGCGGGAGCTTTCCGTTGTCCTGCGGGCTGATGAACACCCAGATACCAGAACCAATGGTCAGGGTGTCGGCCCCTGCCAAATCACGGAACTTGGATGTCACGGTGTCGAATGTGTACGCTCGACCGTTATCCACGGTGTTGAAGTACGTGCCGGCGGTGACGTTCACGTTAGTTCCACTGGCATTGGTTCGTGTAAGGGTCGTATCCCTGTTTACGGCCTGAGTCTGCGAACGGCTCTGATCAACCACACCAACTAGGTTCCAACCGTTGCCGGTTGCAATCGTAGTCAGGCCTGGTCGTGCATCGCCAGGACCAGTCGGGCCCTCAAGGGTAACCGTCTGGTCTTCGAAGTCCTCGGTCTCAACCCAGTAACCAGGTCCAGCTTCCACAGTCGTCAGGCCAGGTTCGGTCTGCGAGGTGTAGTCAGCTGATCCAACCTTCGAAGCAATCCTCCACGGCTGTGAAGGCGTGGTTGCGTCGTAGGCAACAACCTGTTTGATACCGTCGTTCGACAGAACTGAATCGATACCAGTCTCAAGCGGGTTCGACGGGAGGGAAACTGAGTTCCAACCTGCGAACATTGTGAGCACGAAGTCTGTTCGGTCAGACTTGGTGAACGTGATTGTCGTGGTAAGGGTGTTACCGGCAGCGTCCGTGGCCTTCATAACCCACGTGTGCGCTGCGTTAGTCAAAGCAGTTGAGGGCTGGTAGAAGAAGGTCTTGCTGTCAGCAGAAGCGATAACTTCGCTTAACACGTCGACAGTGTCGAGCGTGGCAGTGTTAATCGTTATCGATTGCTTCTCACCGGCGGTACCGTAGCTGTAGGTAAGGAACGGTTTCGACTCAGTTGTCGTACCGCCGCTAGTCGGCAACGTATCAGGAGCAGTGACGACCTTGTCAAGGGTGTAAGCCTTGGTGATGTCCTTGCCACTCGTCGTGTCGTTACCTGCAGCGTCGTAACTAACTACCTTCACTGCACGTGAACCATCCGCTGATGCGCCTTTGCTTACAACGAGTGACCACTTGTTGCCGCCTTGAGAGACAGCGAGCGTGGAGTTGTTTACGTTACCCACAGCTGAAACCGGAGTACCGTCTGCATTGATGTCCGTCACTGTGATCGCCGGAGGACCTTGAAGGGTCTCATCGGATTCAACGGTGATAGTCATCTTGTCTTTAGTAAGAGCGTCGGCAGCTTCAGTACCTGTACCAGTACCTGAACCGCCTGAGCGGGTCACGGTGATAACAGGTGAGAGGTCGTCAGAAGACTTCTTTGAACCTTCGTCGGTCGAGTTACCAGCAAGATCCTGGACAACTCCCTGAACGCTGACAGTTGGCAGGTTGTCCGACGGAATCGTCACGTCGAGGTCAAGGTAAACGTTCGCATTTTTAACAACGACGCTTGCGGGTACGATTGTGGCGGTTGTGCCACTTAATACGACCCCAAAGTCACTTGCAGTTACGGAAGTGTCTTTGATCTTGCCGTCGAATCGGACAACTAGCGAGTCACGTACGTTTTCCTTCTCAACCGGGGTAGCGACCGTAGTGTCCCACTCTACTCCTGATTCAACAGCAGTAATCGTCGGAAGAACCTGGTCAATCTTGACGGTGTGAGGCTGGTTACCGTGTCGGCCTGTGCCGTCGTTACCGGTAGCAGTCGCAGCGTCTGAGTAACCGTAGTTACCAGCGAGGTCAGCAGTCCGAACCTGGAAGTCAACAATGTGATCCGGGATCGTCACACCGGCGTTAGGCAGCACGACAGTCTCCGCGTAAGTGAACGGTACTGTGGCAGTACCATCTGCAATTGCGCTGAGGTCGATACTGGCGACTTTACCAATGATGGTCGGAGCGGACAGGTTATTACCTGCCGAAATGACCATCTGAGCGTTAAGGGCGTCAGTCGTGTTGTCGATGTTCAGCGAGAATGAGCTGACGTCGATACCTGACTCGGCGTCAGTTACGCTACCAGTGAACGTTGGCAATCGATTCTGGGTCTCAGATGCGGTTGTCGGTGCACTGATTGTCGCGGTCGGCGAAGTTACGTCGATCTTGTAACTGGCAGTTCGCGCTACATTTGTCGCTGTCCCAGAGGTAACAGCATCAACGTAACTCACGGTGATTGGACCACCAACTGCCGGAATTGTTGCCGGGTTACCGTTCGTACCTGCAGTAAATCCTGCGGTACGTTCTTTGACCCACACTTCACCTTCAAATCGACCAGTGTTTCGACCGGTCTCTGAGAGGGTTAGAACTGCAGTTCCACCGGTGTCAACAACACTCTTGATTGTCGCTGTGGTGGTGTTCACGAGTGACGTTGGGTAGACGATGTCAAAGTTTGCGTCATCACCAAAGCCGCCGTAGTTAACCTGAAGGGTGAGCAGCGCCGGGTTGGTGCCATCACCAGCGAAGTCAACGGCTACAGTGACACCTGTAACAACATTACTGGTACCGGTCTGGACCACACTGATGGCGCTGACAGCTCCAATGATTGGACTTGTAGCTTTATCCGTGAGGGTGACCTGAATTTTGTCACCAGCGGAGTTAAAGCCTGACCCAGAAACCTGCGTAACATCGGTGCCGAGCGCATGCCCAGCGTAACCCAAGTTACCAGTCTCATTGCTAGTGACCGTGGTTGTTGTATTTAGGTCCGCGTCAATAATTGTGACTATGAATCGATCGGAATTAGTAACGATGTCTCGTGCCGTTGTTCCAGTCGAAGCATTTGAGGCATAAGTCCCATACACCGTGGTAGCAGATTTCCGACCTACCACAGCCGTTGAAGGCTCTGTGGTCAGTCCAGATGCTTTGTTGGTGACGTACACCTTAGCATCCACTGCCGCACTGGCGGAGTGAGAGAGGCCTATAACAGCTACCGCAACCAACGCAATAAGCGTAAGCCCGGAAAGCAATTTAACTGATAGCTTCACAGCTTCAGTCCCCCTTGCATCCGCGTATTCACCCACAACAATGGCAGAAGGCAGAAAATAAATTCTTCCACCATTGCCAGGTGGTATGAAACCCGGAGATCTCCATACTTTTATCCCTCCGCAGTTGCGGAGGGGTTACCGGCTCCGTTATTTCTAGTACAGTCCAAATGTCAGCCAACCGGCACGCGCGACACCAGACTTCGGGACAAACCCAAGCGATTTAATCATCGCAGTGAATACGATGTCAACCCGTTCAGTGTATGCCCTTTGACGATTTCTACGATTCTTTATGAGAAACACACATCCGTTGCCGAATATGTGATCCCGAGCCGTATAAACCTATTCCGACGAACTATAAAGAGACTGTTGAACGAGTGTCAACGAATTCTGTAACAATATAAAGCGAGTTTGCGTTACCAGAGAATTACATCTGCGCAACGTAATACATTGAATATTCGCAAACTCGCTTTTTCAACTAAACCTTTTCTGGTTTGGTTATCGAGCCCAGGAACTCTTCATTACTCTGGGTTCGAGACATTCGTTCGAGAATTCGTTCGGCAGCTTCAGTTGGGCTATTGGAGTCTTGCCCAATAATTCCCATCATTCGGCGAAGAAGCCAGACTTGCTTCAATGTCCCATCGTCCTGAAGCAACTCTTCATGGCGCGTACCACTGCGCTCGATGTCGATTGCAGGCCACAGACGGCGTTCTGCCATTCTGCGATCAAGATGCAATTCCATGTTACCGGTACCTTTGAACTCCTCGTAAACGACGTCGTCCAAACGCGATCCGGTATCTATAAGCGCTGTTCCGATAATAGTGAGACTGCCTGCCTCTTCACAGTTCTTGGCTGCTCCAAAGAACTGCCTCGGTGGGTAGAGAGCGTTAGGGTCCATACCTCCCGACAGCGTTTTACCGCTGCTTGGAACCGAAAGATTGTATGCACGCGCGAGGCGAGTAATACTATCGAGCAGTACGACGACGTCCTCGCCGCTCTCGACAAGACGCCGTGCTCGTTCGAGGGCTACTTCAGCTGTGCGGCACTGATCTCCGATCGGCTCGTCGAATGTCGAACTGAACACCTCACCTTTAATAGTGCGGCGCATGTCAGTTACTTCTTCAGGTCGTTCGCCGATCAGAGCAACGATGATGTAAATCTCAGGATTGTTCTCGGTAATACCGGCGGCGATCTGCTTGAGAAGGACGGTCTTACCGGCCTTTGGTGGCGCAACGATGAGTGCACGCTGGCCCTTGCCGATTGGAGCCACCATGTCGACCATTCGAGTCGACATCATCTTTGGAGTGGTCGCCAGAATAATCTGTTCATTCGGATAAACCGATGTGAACTGATCGAACTTCGGTCGCTTCATAGCCGATTCTGGATCGTAGCCGTTCACAAGCTCAACACGGATTAGCCCAAAGTACTTCTCTCCCTCGGTCGGAGGGCGAACCTGACCGGCGACCATGTCGCCCTGTCGGAGTCCGAATCGACGTATCTGGCTTTGTGAAACATATATATCTTCTGTTCCGCCACGCTTGCCCGGTGTTCGCAGGAAGCCATAGCCATCACCAAAATGATCGAGAATCCCAGCACCAACCAGTTGGTCGGTAGTTTCTGCTACGTTTGCCAGAACCTCTAAAACCAATTCATTTCGCTGAGTTGGAACTCGCTTGATGCCTTTGTCGATGGCCATCTGGCGGAGTTCATCGTTCGTTTTTGCGCCCAGATTCCCTAAATCGGGTAGTGTGCTCTCGTCTACCTCGAAATTGTCTTTCGGAAGTCCACTCAGACGTCCGCCGCCGCCGCCGCCTCGTGATCGACGTCGGCCTGACCTACGGCGGTTGCCACCGCGAGATTGGGATCTGGTTTGGGTAGTCAGCTTAGGTTCCTCCTGCTGGTATCCGTTTGAATTGGCGATTCCGCACTGCACGTTGTCGATCAAAGTTGACCAACGACTTTCCGGGCCGAATCAGCGAATGTCCTTGAGAAATAAATGGAGTGAGTGTTGAAGACTGTCTGTGTGTGGGACATCCGTGCATGCATATGCCAGATATCGACGAGTCTAAATTTTGATTGCGCTTAGAGCGGTAGGTCGCACAGAAGTGAAATATCGACTGGCGAAGTCGCTCATATGAGCGGGTATCTGAGTTCCTGTAAAGGGAAAGCCCGATGGCAGTAATCGATCATTACTGAGCGACGGGCATAGATAAAGTGTCAACGAAGATCCCGAGCCGGTTCATTCGTTCGTTTCAATCAATGTTATCAAAACGCTGGGCAAAAAAACTAGTCCTTACAGGTCAACAGGTCTATTCGGCGCACCCGCTGGCTACTCTTCTCCGAAGAAATCGTGCTGCCCGCCTTCTCTCAAAGTGTTGCGAGCGATGTGGATAAATTCTCTGAACAAGGGGTGTGGTCGTTCCGGTCGTGATCCAAATTCCGGATGGAACTGACTGCCGACCATAAACGGGTGACCGTAGACCTCGGTGACTTCCACCAACGAGCCGTCAGGCGATGTACCGGAAGCGATGAGCCCAGCTTCTTCCAACTGGATTCGATATTCGTTGTTAAATTCGTATCGGTGCCTGTGTCGTTCATCGGTCGACTCTTTGTCGTATGCGGCTCGCACCACCGTCCCTTCCTTGAGGAAACATGGGTAAACACCGAGTCGCATCGTGCCACCGGTAGAGTGAAGCTCTTCCTGTCCTTCCATGAAAGCGATCACAGGGCTTGCTGCGTCGGGATCGATTTCTAGAGATGTCGCATCGGCAATGCCTAGTTCGTTCCGGGCGTACTCGACCACCATGACTTGCATACCAAGACACAATCCAAGGTAGGGAATCTTCGCGGTTCGTGCGTAGTTTGCTGCTGCAATCATGCCTTCAAGGCCGCGTTCACCGAAGCCGCCCGGCACGACGATTCCTCGAGCCGTTCCAAGCAGCTGCTCGGCACCGTGCTTTTCGATATCTTCGGCAGCGATCCACTGGATGTTCACTTTTCGGTCGTTGTGTAGACCTGCGTGATGGAGGGCTTCCACAACCGAAAGATAAGAGTCCTGTAGCTCGACGTACTTGCCTACTAGGGCGATGTCGATCTCTGGGTGCTCTTCCTCGTCAACCCTCACGATAGTGCGCCACGAATCTAGATCGGGGGTGGTGTCGGGAAGATCGAGACCGTCTGTCAGAATCGTGCCAAAACCCTCGGCTTCCAAATGCAACGGCACTTCGTACACGCTCGCCAGAGTTGGAAGCGAGATCACCGCCTCGGTAGTAACGTCGCAATAAAGCGCTATCTTGCGTCTCTCATCTTCACCAGTTTCTTGATCGGCCCTGCAAAGAATCGCATCGGGCTGAACCCCCATCCCTCGGAGAGTGTTGACGCTGTGTTGAGTCGGTTTTGTCTTCAACTCACCCGTGGTGCCCAGAAAAGGGAGAAGGGTGACATGAACATAGAAGGTGTCGCCCTGGCCGACTGTGTTACGAACCTGGCGGATCGCCTCGATAAACGGTTGACCTTCGATGTCACCAACGGTTCCCCCAACTTCAACCACTACAACATCGGCCTGGGATTTCTCAGCAAGCCTGAGAATGCGGTCCTTGATAAGGTTGGTGACGTGGGGTACGGTCTGGATCGTGCCACCAAGATACTGGCCGGCACGTTCGTTGGCGATTACTTCTGAATAGATCTGCCCGGCCGTGACGTTCGAGAGTTCGGTCAGCTCGACATCAATGAATCGCTCGTAGTGGCCCAGATCGAGATCGGTTTCGCTGCCATCGACCGTCACGAATACCTCGCCATGTTGATATGGCGACATAGTGCCGGGATCGACATTCAGGTAGGGATCGAGTTTCAGCACCGATACTGACATTCCCCGGCTCTTCAGCATTCTGCCGATCGACGCTACCGCGATTCCTTTTCCGAGGGAACTGACAACGCCACCCGTTACGAAAATGAATTTGCTCATGTGCTGGCTCCGGCCTCGTGAATGTTAACGGTTTCGCGTCGACCCGACGTAGCTGCCGAGATGTGTAACGGAAGTGATCTGTTGGAGGGGAAGTGCAACCGCCTGTCGATGCAGGTGAGAACTAATACCGAATTCGATATCTGGTTAAAACGGCTCTTTGCAGAGATTGCACACATCCTCGGGTGGGGTTACGGCCTCAGGAGTTCCTGTAAAAAATAACCCTACACGGGACTCGATTCTAGGCAACCAGAATCAGAGGTGTCAAACAGTTCAGGTGTGGTTTCAGTGCGTTTCATTCAACCCTCGACCTTTTACCCGCTGCTACACTCGATCTTTCGCAATGAATAACGGTCGAAATTCTGTGTCCATTACCTGACGAAATGGACACAGCAACGGTCACAAAACTTGGAAACATATGGATCCACTAACTTCGGCAGATGTTGAGTACATCGCGCGGCTTGCATATATAAAACTCTCCGACGAAGAGACGGAAGACATGCGAGTGCAGCTTTCCAATATCCTCGGGCATTTCGCATCGCTTTCAACCGTCGAGACGGATGGCGTTGAGGCCACCGGTCATACAACCGATTCGAATACGGTAATGCGCAAAGACGAACCGCAACCTCCGCTCGATCAGGACGACGTACTTCGAAACGCTCCCGACCGTGATGGTGAATTCGTTCGGGTTCGCCCGGTTCTCGAATAACCCACATACATTCTGCTCAAATCACCGAATTCCTGCTCAGTTAGAAACACCGAATGACAACCCAGTCCGCCAATTCCGATCTTTACTTCTCGACTGCACGTGAGCTCCGGGCCATGTTCGATACCCGAGAAATCTCCTCAGTCGAAGCCACGCGATCAATACTCGAACGAATTTCCGCTCTCGAACCCAGCCTGAATTCGTTCATCACGGTTACTCCTGAACGGGCTATTGCCGACGCTGAGATTGCCGATCAGCGATTGCAAGGATCAGGGCAGAAACCGACTTCCCTAACTGGCGTTCCGATTATGGTCAAAGACAACTTCTCGACGAAAGATGTTGAAACAACCGCCGCTTCAAAAATATTGAAGGGATATATCCCTCCTTATGACGGCACTGCGGTTCGCAACCTGAAAGATGCCGGTGCGATCATCTTGGGTAAAGGGAACCTCGATGAGTTCGCAATGGGATCATCGAACGAGAACTCGGCATTCGGAGCTGTGCATAATCCTTGGGATACCGAACTGGTTCCCGGAGGCAGTTCTGGTGGAGCCGCTGCTGCCGTAGCGGCTGGCGAATGTTTTGTTTCTTTCGGTTCCGATACTGGTGGGAGTATTCGCCAACCGGCTTCCCTATGTGGAATCGTTGGCATGAAGCCGACATACGGTCTGGTAAGTCGATTCGGCTTGCTTGCGTTCGGTTCGTCGTTGGATCAAATCGGACCGCTCACACGTAGCGTTGCAGATTGCGCAGACGCACTAAACATCGTTTCGAGTCACGACCACAGGGATTCCACGTCAGTGGCAGCACCGTTCACTGATTTTGCGCAGGATATTGAAGTCGGTGTCGGTGGAATGAACATTGGTGTTCCCAGGGAATATCTTGTTGATGGCATTGAGCCCGGTGTGAAAGAAGCGTTTGAAGCATCGCTCCAAACACTTGAGGATCTTGGTGCGAACATTCGCGAAACTACGCTCCCACTCACCGATCATGCTCTAGCGGTCTACTACATCATCGCCCCTTCTGAGGCATCGGCAAACCTGTCGAGATACGACGGCGTGAAATACGGTCTGGGTGCCGTGGAGGCCGACACGTCGGCGCAGGCGACAGAAGCAGCCCGTGGCGAGGGATTCGGCGACGAGGTCAAACGTCGGATATTCCTTGGAACCTACGCACTTTCTGCGGGTTACTACGACGCCTATTACAAGAAAGCGCAACAGGTTCGAACACTCATCAGACGAGAGTTCACTGATAGCTTCTTGAAGTTCGATGCGCTGGTTACACCAACATCACCGGGAACCGCGTTCAAGATCGGCGATAAAACAGACGATCCGTTCCAGATGTACATGAATGATGTCTGCACGATTCCGGTGAACATCGCCGGCCTGCCAGCGATATCAATTCCCGGCGGCATGTCCGATGAATTGCCGGTCGGTCTGCAGTTCATCGGTCCGCAATTCGGTGACACGACCGTAATACGAGCCGCCGCAGCATATGAACTTGCCACTACCTGGCACAAGAACCACCCACTCATTTGAACAACATTAACGTGACTAAAAACAACATGTTTTCGCGATTTGGTCTGATGGCACTCGTCCTGATGATCACGGCCACCGTGGCGTGTACCAGCGATGTCGAACCAACGCCTTACGATCGAGAAGATTTCACTCCGATTGCCGGACCACCTCAGTTCCCGATTATTTTTGAAGGTAAGTACATCGTCGATGGTGAGCCGGGGCCTGCCGGCCAGACGATCTATGCCGAGTTCATCCACGGTGGTTCTCCCCGGTCCAGGACCTTTGATGGCGAGTATGTCCAGGTGGTACTTGGCCCGGTCAGCGAAGCAGATCTTAAACATGGGGTAATCAGCTTCTATCTCGGCACTCGAGATGGCGACCATGTGAAAGCCAAGGAAACATGGGAATGGAATCCTGTGGGATCACCCACGAACCAGATTCTTGACCTTAACTTCGAACGACTTCCTTAAAGCTAAGAATCGACCGGCATCACTAGTTTGCTAGGGGTAAATCGCAAATGATTCGATCACTTGATGGCAAATCGGCGGTAATCGACCCGACTGCTTTTGTTTCTGAAACCGCTTATCTCATTGGCGACATCGAGATCGGTCCCCGTTCAAGCATCTGGCCGGGCGTGGTGATCCGAGCCGATTCGGGCAAGATCAAGATTGGCGCCGGAACCAACATTCAGGACAATTCGGTACTTCATGCCGATGATGACGCTGAAATTGGCGACGATGTCACCATTGGGCACGGGGTTGTGTGCCATGCACGGAAAGTCGGCAATGGCAGTCTTCTCGGCAACAACAGCACACTGAACGAAGGCGTTGTGATTGGCAACAATTCGCTCGTTGCCGCTGGTTCCACGCTCAACGAGAACACAGTCTTTGAAGACAATGCGCTTGTTCGAGGCACGCCCGGCAAGGCACTTGGCACCGTACGGGAGCGTCACACTGCTCTGATGAAAGGTGCTGCTGCTTCCTACGTGAGAAGAATCGAGCGGTACGTCGATGCCGGGCTGGATCACGCGGGTCAGTCGGTTACGTAGGTTCTTTGCGCCGCTCGTACTGGCTACATGCGTTCGGGAGAAGTCATGCCCATCAGGTTGAGAGTTCGGTGCAGCGCGTATTTGGCGGCTTCAACCAGTTGCAGTCGAGCCCGAGAAATTTCGAGTTCGCCCTCTTCCAATGAGACAACTCGGCAGTCCTCGTAGAACCGTTGGAGTGACCGTGCCAGATCCATTGCGTAGTGCGGCAGATGATGCGGTTCGAGTCGTTCAGCGGCACGTTCAATCACTGCCGGCAACTCAATGATTTTTCGAATTAGCTCGAGTTCACGGGCGTGGGTCAGTAACGACAGATCAGCCGTATCGAAATCAATTTTTCGTTCAGCAGCCGTACGTAATATCGATGCAAGACGGGCGTGACCGTATTGAACGTAGTAGACAGGGTTTTCCGACGACTGGGTCTTTGCAAGACTGAGATCGAATTCCATGTGCGATTCGGGCGAGCGGCTGAGGAAAGTGAATCGGCAGGCATCGGAGCCAACCTCTTCGATAAGTTCTTCGACGGTGACCATCACATTGTTTCGTTTACTGAACTTGAGTGATTCGCCTTCATTCGAGAAATTGACGATCTGGTTCAGGATGATTGTGAGTCGGTCGGGATCGAGTCCGAACGCCTGGAGTAGTGCGTGCATTCGAGCGACGTGCCCGTGATGATCAGCTCCCCACACATTGATGACGCGATCGAACTTACGCTCCATGAACTTTTCGTGGTGATAGGCAATATCAGTGCCAAAATAAGTTGGACCACCTTCACCACTGCGAATTACAACGATGTCTTCTTCGAGACCGAGCTTGGTGGCAGCGAACCACTTCGCACCGTCGCGTTCCACAACAAGATCGGAGTCTTCGAGAAAGTACAAAACCTCGTCAAATCGACCCGATGAGAGCAGTTCGCTCTCATGGAACCACTGGTCGTACTCAACGCCGAGTGATGAAAGCACGTTGCGAATATCTTTGAGTGTTCGCTTTAGCGACTCCGGTGCGAGAACGGCGATCGCTTCTGACTTCTCTTTGGATACCGAGCCATCGCCTAGATCGTTGAGCAGGTCGGACGCAAGTTCCTGAAGGTATTCTCCCGGGTAGGCGGGATCGGGTAGCGGCTCATCGTGACCCGCTGCCTGCATGTAGCGAGAGTAGACAGTGTCGTAGAACACTCGCATCTGATTCCCGGCGTCGTTCACGTAATACTCACGCTGAACGTCATACCCGGCCGCGTCGAGCACGTTGGCCAGGCTACTTCCAATCACGGCTCCGCGAGCGTGACCGACGTGAAGCGGGCCTGTCGGATTCACACTTACAAATTCAACCTGAACGCTCTGCCCCTTGCCAGTTTCAACCGAACCGAATTCATCGCCAGCGTTCCTGACTACGTTTACTTGTGATTGGAGCCAGCTTGTCGAAAGAGTGAAATTCACGAATCCCGGGGCCGCATGAGCGACATTGCCGACCATGAAGTGCTCTGGAACAGCGTTTGCAATAGCTTCGGCGATCTGTAGCGGAGCCATCCGTGTTGATCGCGCCAGCGCAAGCGGTAGGCTGGTGCTGAAATCACCATGCTCGGCAAGTTTCGGGCGTTCGATTTTGATTTCCACATCGCCCGCGGTCGGAAGAGAACCAGAAGTCTGGGCGGAATCCAGTGCCTCTGAAACGAGAGTTACGAGCGTGTCGATAATTTGCATAGACCGTTCAGATTAGCACGATACAAACGTTGCAGGTTTATACTGCCGTGCAATTGAAAAACTAGATTTTGAGATTCCATAAATGACATCAACCGACACCCCGGAAGAGTTCTCAGAACGAGCCGGAGAACACGAACTCGAAATTTCGACCGAAGATGCTGCCGATATTGGCGGTTTTGGTGTGATTGTAGCTGCTGCCTATTCGACCATTAGAGAAATCGATACAACCGGGTTCGAACCGGCTGAGATCTTCGTGCCAACGCCTTCTCAGCGAGAGTCGGGCTAGCCTTGGCAAGCATCAATAACTCGAACCTCGCGTACAAATCGGTCGGTGAACTTGCTCCATTGCTTGAGAGTGGTGAATTATCACCCGTCGACCTGACGCAATCGTCTCTCGATCGAATCGCTCAACTACAGTCAACCCTTAACGCGTTTCTTGAGGTGTGGGAGGAATCGGCACTCGAAGATGCCAGGGTTGCCGAAGCTGAAATCGCAGCGGGCCGGTATCTTGGACCGCTACACGGAATTCCCGTCGGTCTGAAGGATCTAATCGACGTTGCTGGGGCCAAAACCACGGGTGGATCACGGGTGCTTGCCAACAATATGGCTACGTTCGATGCGACTGTTGTGGCGAAGCTGCGCTCTGCGGGTGCGATTTTCATGGGCAAGCTGAATCTCGTCGAATTTGCGCTCGGATTTACCGGACTCAATTCCCATACCGGCGACGTAAAGAATCCATGGAACAACGAACGAATTACAGCCGGGTCGAGCTCGGGTTCGGCTGCCGCGGTGACGGCGGGGATGCTGCCGGTTTCACTTGGATCCGATACGGGTGGATCGATTCGAATGCCGGCGGCTCTGTGCGGCATCGCTGGATTGAAGCCGACATACGGCAGGGTTTCGAGGGCAGGCGTGCTTGATCTTTCGTGGAGCATGGATCACGTCGGACCTATGGCCCGCACGACACAGGATTGTGCGCTAATGATGAACGTACTTGCGGGCCACGATTCAAGAGATCCTGCATCATCAGCTCAGCCGGTACCAGATTTCACTGAGGACCTGAATGGAGGACTGAACGGTCTTAAGATCGGCGTGCCAACCGACTATTTCTTCGATGATTTTGTCGATCCTGAAATTGGTGCATCGGTTCATGCATCGATCGAACTAATGTCAGCAAACGGCGCTGAAGTCGTTGAACTTTCGATGCCGTGGGTCGACAAGGGGAGAGCGATCAACCTTGGTGTGCTCCTACCCGAGGCAGTGTCCGTCCACGAAAAAATGCTTGCCAAGAACGCCGAGCAGTACACTCCCGCCGTGCGAAGTCGTATACAAGCGGGTTTCAACATTCCTGCAATCGACTACATACGTGCCAAACGAGCAAGACTGTGGTTCAACCAACAGATGGCAACTTCGATAAAGCGGATTGATGTGTTGATAACGCCGTCGGTTCCGATTCAAACCCCGACGATCGCCGAATGTACTCCGTCTAACGGTAATCCGGGTGGCGGAGGCGAGATACCGATGTTCACAGGGGTGTTCGACGTTACCGGGCAACCGTCACACTCGATACCCTGCGGTTATACAGAAGACGGAATGCCGATCGGGATGATGATTACGGGCCATCCGTTCGACGAAAAAACTGTTCTACGTGTCGGGCACGCTTACGAGCAACTTACTGACTGGCAACAACGACCACCAATGGATATTCCTGCACCAAATTGACTTCCGGATATACATCCCGTTCCAAGCGACAGATGGAGCGCCACATAAAGCGAAAATCGACTCTCCCCCAGCGCGGTTTTGCCTGTATTGCCCTCGACCGACCGACCGACGGTGTCAATGTCGGTCACAGTTTGCGAGCGGCGTTGGGGTTTTCGGCACGAATGGTGATCCTTGGATCGAAGGATTCTTCGATTAACGTTCGCAAACTATCGACCGATCCCGGTCGCGCCTATCGTCATGTACCGATCCTCGAAGTCGATGACATTTTTTGCGTGATGCCGAACGACTGTACCCCTGTGGCAGTAGAACTTACAGACGATGCTGTTGACCTGACGAACTTTGTTCATCCCGAACGAGCCTGCTACATCTTTGGGCCTGAAAATGGCTCGGTAAGTCCCGGAATCCTTGAAAAGTGTCGGTATGTGGTGAAAATCCCCACTACGATGTCGTTGAACCTTGGCATGACCGTGAACATCGTTATGTACGACCGACTTGCGAAGAACACGAGGAAGCGCGAAGCGTGAGTTCCCCGGAAGCCGATACTGCCCCACCAACTGGTAAGCCCGTAAAGAAGAAACGCTTTTATGGCTGGAATATCGTTGCCGCATCGGCACTAACCAACGGTTTGGGCGGATCGGTTCACTGGCAGGGTTTCACAGTATTTTTCATCCCGATCTCGCAAAGTTTGGGTCTTTCAACGGCACAAACCGCGATGCCGTTTGCTTTGTCTCGTGTTGAGAACGGACTTGTCGGTCCCATCACCGGTTGGCTGCTTGATAGATATGGCGTAAGACGCCTGATGATTGCCGGGACGCTGGTGACCGGTATTGGGTACATCCTCCTCTCGCAAACAAGCACGTTTTTCTCGTTCTTACTCGTCTACGTGTTCATCGTTTCGCTCGGCTCTTCGACGAGTTTTATGCAGGCATCGACCACCGCGCTGAACACGTGGTTCTCAAGACGTCGCGGGATGGTGATGTCTATCAATAGTGCCGCATTCAGACTCGGCGGAGCCATCATGGTTCCTTTGCTGTCGGTTGCGGTGCTTCGTTGGGGTTGGGACACCACAGCGATCTGGGTCGGAGTCGGGATGGTCGTGTTCATCGCGCCTCTTGGGATTATCTACAAGCGGTCACCCGAATCGATCGGTGTTGGGCCCGACGGGGATCCGTTAATAGTGATGCCAGAATCCACGGACGGGAAGACACAGACAGCTGAAATTCCTGAAGCAGATGGCGACTGGACGGCGAAAGAAGCCATTCGCACACGAGCGTTCTGGACCCTCGCGCTGGGCACGGTTCTCAGGATATCGGTTCATGGCACGATCTTCGTTCATTTTGTGCCGATTCTCGTATGGAAAGGCGAAACCCAGCAGACGGGTGCAAACCTGATAGGAATGCTTGCACTGGTCTCAGTACCTCTAATACTTATTTTTGGATGGCTGAGTGATCGATTCGGTAGAACGCGAATGCTGGCAGGGTGTTACATCTCGGCAGCAACTTCGCTTGTTCTGCTTAATCTCGTCGATGGAACATGGCCGATATTTGCAGTACTGATTTTGTTCGCCGGAACCGAGATCGGCTCGGGGCTCAACTGGGCGTTGGTTGGCGACCTATTTGGGCGTAAACGGTTCGCCACAATCCGTGGATTGCTGGCGCCGATCTACAACATCGCGTTGTTTTCGATGCCCGTGCTTGCCGGGTGGGTAAAAGACGAAACTGGATCGTACGAAATAGTGCTCTGGGTTGGCGCAGGCCTGTTGATCTGCGCTTCGTTTGTTTTCCTGACGCTGCGCGAGCCCCCCCATGGCCAACCTGCAAGCTAGTCGCGGCTCGTATTTCGATTCGCCAGAGCAACAAAAAGACTCACGCAATACGTGAGTCCCTGAATCCGGAATATGTGGTCGGGGCGACAGGATTTGAACCTGTGACCTCTGCACCCCCAGTGCAGTGCGCTACCGGACTGCGCCACGCCCCGATGAGCCAAAGATAACATTTGACTGCCCCAAATGGTCTGCATTATGGGTCGTACTGCTAACAGAAAATACGGGTGCACCAACACTGTGGTTGATACAATTGACCGATTGTGCAGACGAACCGCAACTGCTTTGTTCCAGTTACGCGGGAGTTCTGTACGGGGCAGCAATGGCAAACAACGAATCGACAACTTCGAATATGCGAACGCTCCTCGGCGATGCCGAAGAGTTGAATTCGCGCGTTGAGCAGATCGTGAGGCGACTTTGACCTCATTGAACTCCAAAGCAACGTCGATTCGCTAGAAAAAGAAGCTACCGAACCGGGGTTCTGGGACAATCCGGAACATGCCCAGTCGAAGATGCGCAAGCTTGCTGCCGTTAGAGGCGAACTCGAAACGTGGACCAGCCTTTCCAGCGATGTCACAAGCACTGTCGAGTTATTCGCACTCGCCGTTGAAGAAGGTGACGACGCGCTCGGCACACAGCTCGCCGCCGACCTTAAAAAGCATTCGAAATCGGTACAAACACTTGAATTTGAACTGCAATTGAGCGGTGAGTATGATTCACGTTCGGCCATTCTTTACGTAAAACAGGGCGCAGGTGGTGTCGATGCCCAGGACTGGGCAGAAATGCTTGTGCGCATGTACACCCGTTGGGCGGAACGCCGCGGATTCGAAGCCGATGTACTCGATCTGACACCTGGTGATGAAGCCGGGATTAAGAGTGCGACTATCAAGATCGACGGCAACTTTGCATATGGGTATCTGCGTTCGGAACGGGGAGTTCACCGCCTTGTCAGGCTCTCGCCGTTCGATGCCGATCACCGCCGACACACGAGTTTCGCGCTCGTTGAAGTGCTTCCTGAGGCTGACGAAACTGAGGAAATAAAAATCAATCCGGATGATCTTCGAATCGACGTCTTCCGGGCGAGTGGAAACGGCGGACAGAATGTCCAGAAGAACTCGACAGCCATTCGCCTGACGCATTTGCCCACGAATCTTGTAGTAGCCGTTCAAAACGAGCGGTCACAGGCGCAAAATCGTGAAGTAGCAATGCGTATTTTGCTCTCGCGCCTCGTTGACCTCGATATGCAGAAGAAAGCGGAAGAACGTGCCGCTCTAAAAGGCGAACACGTGTCGGCCGAATTTGGCAGGCAGGTCCGCAGCTATGTTCAACATCCCTACCAGATGGTCAAGGATCATCGAACCGATTACCAGACAGGTGACGCCCAGGCAGTGCTTGATGGCGATCTGGACGACTTGTTGAAGTCATATCTGAGTTCCCAGATGGAATCCGCATCGTCATCAACTGAATCTGACTCATGAATCCATGAATAAACGAGACCTCATCAAACCGAATTGCATTTGAACGGACAAATCAAAAAAACGTGATGCTGTGAAACCGTACTAACCACTTAATTACTAGGAGCTTCCGGTCGCTGCTGCCCGATTCTCAGGCAAGTAGGTAGGCAAGCTCGACTGATAGAGAAGATAAGTTGAAATCAGGATCTAGATTGATGCGAAGAACATTTTTCGGGATGGCTCTCGGCCTTGCGTTGATTGCTGCTGTAGCTTGCAGCGGAGACTCGGCGTCTCCAACTGAAGCATCTGCTCCGCCAACATCGACTCCGCCAGCAGCACGGGCAACGCGACCTGCGATCGCTCCTGCCCTGCAGAGCAAAGATGATGCGGCGCCAAGTTCAGACGGTTCAGGGCCCATGTCGGGCGGTGCGTTCAACACACTCTGGAGCGATCCGCCGACCATGGACCCGCATCTGGTGACAGACGGCACGTCGTACGGAATCGTAATAGAGGTCTTCTCGGGTCTCGTGCGACTTGGTTCAAACCCGTCGAATCCATTTGAGCCCGACCTTGCTGAATCGTGGTCGATTTCGGATGGCGGGAAAGTTTATGAGTTCAAGCTCCGTAAAGATCTGACTTTCTCGAATGGCGATCCGGTTACTGCGCAGGATTTCAAGTGGTCGCTCGAGCGAGCCGCTCACCCGGATACCGCTTCGACAGTTGCTGAAGAGTTCTTGGGCGACATCGTAGGTATTCAGGACATTGTCGACGGCAACGCGACATCCGCTGAGGGAATCGAGGTTGTTGACGAGCAGACGCTCCGACTGACAATTGATGCCCCTAAAGCGTATTTCATTGCGAAACTCACTTATCCGACTGCGTTTGTTCTAAACAAGAACAACGTCGAGTCACTGGGGCGAAACTGGACTGACGAGCCGGTTAGCACTGGTCCGTTTACGCTCAAGGAATATCGAATCGGTCAGCGCATTCGACTGGCTAGAAACGACAACTTCTGGGACCGTGTGGCTTACTTAGACGAGGTTGTTTTCAATCTTGCCGGTGGTGTTTCGATGGCGATGTACGAAAACGACGAGATCGACATCACGAGTGTTGGTCTTGCCGACCTCGAACGAGTTCAGGATCCGACCGAAGAACTCAACAAAGACCTCGTTGAGGTTCCGCCGAACTTCGCAGTGTCATACGTCGGCTTCAACATCAATAAAGCACCGTTCGACGATGCCAACTTCCGACAGGCGCTAAACCACTCGGTCGACAAGCAACTGATCGCCGATCAGGTCTTCTCGAACCTGGTGAAACCCGCCTACGGAATTATTCCACCCGGATTCCCCGGTTTCTCAGCCGAGATTCAGGGACTGGAATTCGACCCGCAGCTTGCTAAAGACTTGCTTGCTCAATCGGCGTATGCCGATGTCGGAAGCCGGCCACGAATCGTGCTTACGGTTCCTGGAACCGGTGGCTCTCCCGGTCTTACCACAGAGGTTGTAGCCGACATGTGGCGACAGAACCTCGGTATCGAGATCGAGATTCAACAGGTTGAATGGGCGACGTACATTCAGGATTTGCACCGTGGGCGATTGCAGGCGTGGAGTGGTCTGTCATGGCAGGCTGATTACCCCGATCCGCAGACGTTCATTGATGTGTTGTTCCGTTCTAACAGCGCGATTAACTACGGTGGATACGCAAACACGCAGGTGGATGACTACGTTGTGTCGGCTCAGACCGAGCAAGATGCTACAAAGCGAGTCCAGTACTACAACGACGCTGAACAGATCGTGGTTTCGGAGGCTGCGTGGTTGCCGCTATGGTGGGGTGTCGATTCGAAGGCACTCGTCAAGCCGTGGGTGAAGGACTACCAGTTCTCGTCGCTGACAATAGCGAAGCTCAAGGACGTTTGGCTCGATAAGTAAAGTTCGCTCTACACAGGTAACGCAACCAAAATTGACCAGGCAAAACACGACGTAGAAAACATGTCGTGACTCAGCCAACTGGCTGGGTGCCGGGGTAATTATTTATCCAATTGCACGGCGCACACGGAGGGCTGTAACCGCAGATGCTGGCATACATCCTTAGGCGCTTGCTCTGGACACCCGTGTTGCTGTCGTTGGCAGCCTTCTTTGTATTCATCATGGGTATGTGCGCGCCTGGCGATCCCGCGGAACTTCGGTTGGGCAATCGGGCTACTCCCGAGCGGATCGAACGGGAGCGGGAACGACTCGGTCTGGATGACCCGATCCCTGTGCGGTATGTACGGTACGTTAACGGAGTGCTCAAGGGTGATTTCGGGGACAGCTATCACTACCAGGGCAAGCCGGTTCTCGAAATCATCGCCCCACGGTTGTGGGTGTCGATGCAGTTGAACATTGCCGCCTTGATAGTCGCCGTTCTTGTTGGACTACCTCTGGGGTTCTATGCAGCGAAGCGGCAGGGTACAGGTCGTGATCCCGCAATCGTGATCTCGATGCTCATCTTGTACGCAATGCCCGTGTTTTTTACCGCGCCGTTTTTAATTCTGTTTTTCGCGGTAAAACTTCACTGGGTACCCGCCGCTGGTTGGGGTGGTTTTTTCTCACTTCAGATAATTCTTCCCGCCCTCACGATAGGCATTCCGGGTGCGGCGATCTTTGTGCGATTTATGCGAGCCAGCACTCTCGATGTGATCGGGCAGGAATACGTACGCACCGCCCACGCCAAGGGAATGTCGAACTTCGTGGTGAACTATCGACACGTCGCTCGAAACGCTTTGCTGCCCGTGCTAACGATCATGGGATTCACGCTCGCGGGCATGTTCGGCGGATCACTCATTGTCGAGCTGATCTACGGAATACCCGGAGCTGGTCGCCTTTCGCTCGACGCCATATTCCAACGTGACTTCCCCGTGCTAACAGCGTTCGTACTCCTCGGGGCTGCAATGCTGGTATTTGCGAACCTGATCATCGATATCGCTTACACAATTGTCGACCCTCGGATAAGGCTGCAGTAGTCGAATGAAAAACAGTCAAACATTTGATCCACCAGAGGAGATGGAGCCGAAACTGAAAGATGTGCCGGCTGCTCGCGGGCACTGGCGCAATATCTGGGCCAATTTTCGAAGACGGCGCCTGGCATTCATCAGCCTGATACTGGTTGCGTTCATCTATTTGCTCGGCATCTTCGCACCCGTTATTCAAACTCACGACTATCAGGAGACGAACCTCAGGCGAACTCAGCAGGGACCAAGTACGGAAAACTGGTTTGGCACTGATCGAGCCGGACGCGATCTCTATACGAGAGTCGTCTGGGGCATACAGACGACCGTCATCATCACTGTCACATCGTTTGCGACGGGAAGCTTGTTGCTGGGCGTGACGATTGGACTCGTTGCCGGGTACTTCCGAGGTTGGGTCGACGCAGTCATTATGCGGGTTGGCGAGGTGGTTTCTGCCTTTCCCGACATTCTGCTAATCATCTTGCTCGCAGCCACACTTAGACCCCGAATCGTCGAATTCGCGCGCAGTGTTGAGGATTCAACTGGTATGTCGGGATTGGTCAGTTCCGGAATAGTCGACTATGTCGTCATTGGCATTGCGCTGTTACCGTTGAGCTGGTTCGGGATGATGAGGTTGGTGCGTGGCCAGGTACTTGTGCTTCGCGAGGCGGAGTACGTCGAAGCGGCTCGTGCGATGGGAACGTCGACGCCGAGGATTCTGTTCCGGCACATCTTGCCCAACGTGGTGAGCCCGATCATCGTTTCGGTGAGTTTTGGAATTGGTGCGATCGCTCTTTCCGAGGTTGTGCTGAGCTTCTTTGGCCTTGGCGTTCAACCACCGCGGCCAAGTCTTGGCGTAATGATCGGCGAGGTGACCGCTCGTGGGGGTGCCAGCGTTTCGGTGCTGAGAGATCACCCCGAGCAGTTGCTTGCTCCGATTATCGTTGTGTGGCTTCTTATCTTCTGCTGGAACATCGTTGGCGATGCCCTAAACGATGTCCTCAACCCCCGAGCTCGCTAACCACCATTAGCGGATTTTCTGGAACCCGAAAGGTTGTTTTGGTGGGTCCCAGTTGATCGGCTGTTCGCTTGTCCTGCCACCCTGATCGATCGCCTACACGGTAGCGTAATTGTTCTTGTTTTGAACTGAACCTGCCCCTCTCCCTACACGGTAAGGTGTTGGCCTGAATTCCTCGATGCACGTTTCCGTGTAGCGATACCGTATAGCTCTACACGGTCGGATCGGTTGGGGAAACCCTGGATTCGTGCGCTGTCTGTTTTGGCGCAAACGGCTAACTAGGCTGACCACTGGTGCTACTATGACCCGACTCGCCGAACACGTGCGAGATGTCGTGTTTTTTTGGAGCATCCTTGATGAGTTATTTTCATTCTCGCAGATCCGCAGTTATCGCTCGAAACGGCTCGGTGGCAACGAGCCAACCGCTGGCGGCACAGGCTGGATTGCAAATGCTTCGCGACGGTGGAAATGCGATCGACGCTGCTGTTACTACAGCAGCCGTATTGAACGTCGTTGAGCCGATGTCTACTGGTATAGGTGGCGACATGTTCGCCCTCATCTGGGACAAAGGTGCACGCAAAGTCGTTGCCCTGAACGGATCTGGGCGACAGGCTGCAGCTGCGAACCTCGATGACGTTCGAAAAGCCGGATTCGACTCCATTCCTAACAACCACGAAGGCAGTCATTTCGCTGTCAGTGTTCCGGGTACCGTTCACGGCTGGGAGACCGCCCTCAACCAGTACGGCCGAATGACACTCCGTGAGGTTCTCCAGCCAGCGATTGATTACGCCCTGAACGGCTACGCAGTATCGGAAGTCATTGCCCACAACTGGGGATCGGAAGACACGGTTTCTAAGCTGAATCACCGTCCTTCGGGCAGACAGCTACTGCCCGGTTCGGCGGCGAACGGTGCACCACAATACGGTGAAATTATCACTCTCCCCGAACTGGGTCACACTTTGCAGATGATCGCAGAGGGTGGCAGCGAGGTTTTCTACAAAGGCGAAATAGCCAGGAAGACTGCCGCGTTTATCCAGTCCGAGGGTGGGTGGCTTACCGCAGAAGATCTCGCAAATCATCACTCCGACTGGGACGAGGCAATCAGCGTCAACTATCGGGGCGTAGATGTGTGGGAGTGCCCACCGAACGGACAGGGTATTGCTGCGCTAATCGCTCTCAACCTCGCTGAGGGATACGACATTGGGGCGATGGGTGCCCAGTCAGCCGACCGATATCACTATTTGATCGAATCGATGCGACGAGGCTACGCTGATGCGTTCCAGTACGTCGCCGATCCACGTGTCGCCGAAGTGCCGATCGAGCCGTTGTTGAGCAAGGATTACGCCAACCGTCGCCGTGCTGGAATATCAGGAGTTCAGGCCGATCCCAACGTTTCGTATGGCGATCCGATGGGTGCCGCCGACACTGTTTACCTGACCGCTGTCGATGGCGAGGGCACAGCCTGCTCGCTGATCAACAGCCTGTTCGCTGGCTTCGGCACTGGACTTGTCGTACCGGAACTCGGAATGGCCCTCCAAAATCGAGGTTCCCTCTTTTCGTTCGATCCGAACCACCCGAACTATCTCGAAGGGAACAAGCGTCCGTTCCAAACGATCATCCCGGCGATGGCGACCAGAGATGACGAGATGTGGTTGAGCTTCGGGGTTATGGGCGGATTCATGCAGCCGCAGGGGCACCTGCAGGTCGCGTCGAACATGATTGATTACGCTATGGATTCGCAGGAAGCGCTCGATGCTCCACGATTCAAAGTGGAAGTTGAGGGTAGCCAGGATATTTTGGTCGAAGAAGATCTTTCACCCGACGTCATCAAGGACCTCGAGAAACGCGGCCATACTGTGAATGTTGTTTCTGGTTATGACCGCGCAAGATTAGGTGGTGGGCAGGTCATTTCTCGTGATGCCGAGACCGGTGTGCTTACCGCCGGTTCAGAGCCACGCAAAGACGGTGCCGCCGTCGGCTGGTAAGGCGATTCAACAGGTTTCAATCAAAGTCGCTCGCACTTTGGTGTGGGCGGCTTTTTTGTTGCTCGTGTGAATCTCGCGAGAGGCTTCATTGAACGAATATTAGGGATGAATTAGTATTATTCAAGAATAATTCAGAAAACTAACTACTTAATAGGAATAATAATGAATCTGAGTGTCCGAGATGTTGCTGTGCGGCTGAACGTCAGTGAAAAGACCGTCTATAAGTGGTTGAAGGCTGGTCTTATTCCCGCAAATCGAATCGGTAAATCCTGGATTATCACCGAGGAATCAGTGCAGGTACTCGTAGAGCCAAAATCGATCGTGCAAATGGTTCCGGCTACTCGAAGTACCGCCGCGCCAAACGCGCCAATACGAACTGGCGTACCCGGTAATTTAATTGCCTCTGGAACATCTGAACTCGATTCGATATATCTCTCGCGATTCACTGACGTTCTGAATGGTGCAGTGAGTCAGGGGGTGCAGGGAGTGCTCGGGCCTAGAGCGTCAGACCCCACAACATCTTCGACCATTGCTTCCGCACTCGAATCAGCCGATGGCGAGGTGTTATTGCAGGGCATTGGGCTACGGGAGTTTTTCGGAGATCGCGGGCACACTTCGATCCTGCGTCAGATGGCCGCAGAAGATCGAGCAGTGCAGATTCGGGCTATTCTCGTGAATCCTGTTAGCGAGTTTGCCCGGGCAAGAGCGGTAGCGGAGGACGGCGCTCAATTCGAAAGCGAAGACCGATACAAGGCGGGTCCTCTGTACAACGACAGTTGGCGTAGTTTGAACGTAATAGCCGCCATGAAAAAAGAAGCTGAAGCGCGCTATCACTTTGGTATCGACGTTCGATTTGTCGATCATTGGCCATCGGTTTACCTAGTTATTACTGCTGAATCGACCTTTGTTGAGACGTACCTTTTTGGGAAACCTAGAGGGGCTGTTGATGGCAGTTCGATCGACGGGTTGGTGCCGATGTTCCAGTTCCAGTCAGGAAGCTCCTATTCGGGGATCCTCAGGCAGCACTTCGACTACATATGGTCGGGAGCAAATCCTCACGTAAAAACCCATACTCTCGCCGACATCGCCGAAGCTATGCACGTGAGCGTCTAGGGATTTCCGATCTCCTCTGGATACCATCGACGATCCAGCATTCCGACCGCAGCGATATACGGAGCGGAGGGATCTCGGTTGCTGATGTCGGCATCATGCGATCGCAACACATAGACCTACTTCCCCACCAAAAGTCCCTCCACTCCGCTGTCACCACGGTAGGGACGAGGTATAGAAGCGATATCCATGCCACCTACGGAACATCGCGGAACTATCTGCTGCTACTTGGCGAAATAGTTCCTAATAACTCTGCGAGCTAGGAACTAATCTTCCCTGTGTAACAGAACACGCGAGCGCCGTAAACCAACTGCACACGGACGACTCAACTGTTCACCCATTTATCTCACTTCTGGAGGCTCGGTCTTGGGCAAAATCAACGTAGCGATCATCGGCGCGGGTAACTGTGCATCATCGCTGGTACAGGGACTACACAAGTACAGCGAAATCGACGAGGGCTCGCAGCGAATTCCTGGTCTTATGCACAACGTGCTCGGCGGATACACCTTGAGCGACGTGAACATCGTTGCAGCATTCGACGTCGACGCTGAGAAGGTCGGTAAAGACCTCTCTGAAGCACTCGTCTCCAAGAACAACAACGCCATCCAGTTCTTTGACGTTCCAAACATGGGCGTGAAAGTCGATCGCGGAATGACCCACGATGGAATCGGCGAATACCTCGAAGACCTTGTCGAAGTGAACCACGACCCATCAACCCCAGGTGGACAGACTGCAGACGTTGTTGGCATCTTGCGAGACCGTGAAGTCGACGTAATGATCAATTACCTCCCAGTCGGTTCCGAGCAGGCAACCAAGTGGTACGTCGAACAGGCACTTGCCGCTGGTGTAGCTTTCGTGAACTGCATCCCGGTATTCATCGCCAGAGAGGCTTACTGGCAGAAACGGTTTATCGACCGTGGCGTTCCGATTGTCGGTGACGACATCAAGTCGCAGGTTGGTGCAACCATCGTTCACCGAGTACTCGCCCGACTGTTTGAAGACCGTGGCGTACGACTCGACAAGACCTACCAGTTGAACTTCGGTGGAAACACCGACTTCTATAACATGCTTGAGCGGGCACGCCTGAAGTCGAAGAAAATCTCAAAAACCAATGCCGTTCAGTCGCAGCTCGAGAAAGAACTGCCGACCGACGATGTGCACATCGGCCCATCCGACCACGTCCCGTGGCTCGAAGACCGCAAATGGGCATACATCCGCCTTGAAGGTACGTCGTGGGGCGACCAACCTCTCAACGTCGAGCTCAAGCTCGAAGTGGAAGACAGCCCGAACTCTGCTGGTGTAGCAATCGACGCTATCCGAAGCGCCAAGATCGCAATGGACAAAGGCGTTAGCGGCGCCATCGAGCCTGCTTCTGCCTACTTCATGAAGTCACCTCCGGTTCAGATGCGTGACGACGATGCTCGTGTCGCTGTTGAAGGCTTTGCCGAAGGAAACGATCCGGAAACTATTATCGCTGCCGAGTAGCCATTCGTTTTAGAACGACCCATAAGAAATAGTGCGTGTCGCTGGAAAACCAATATGATTGCCTCGTATCGGTCCAGTGGCACGTTTTGTTTTCGATAATATCGCTCTGGCAATTTTATTAACCGAAGTTCGGGCCTGAACAAGTGAAGGGGGGTGCTGATTGCGAATAGCTCAAGTATCACCTTACGACTTCGCCCACTCGGGTGGAGTGCAACGCCACATCTCCACCTTGAGTCGTGAACTACAGGCGCGGGGCCACAAGGTATCGATCCTTGCTCCCTGCACACGAGACGAACCGGCAGTCGACATCGGTGATGTCGAACTGCGAACGTTCGGAAGATCTGTTCCCGTACCTACTGCCGGTTCAATAGCCCGTATTTCTTTTTCGGTATGGCATGAGTGGCGCCTCAAGACGATGCTCGAGAACGAGAAATTCGACATTGTGCACATCCATGAGCCGTTGATGCCGATGTTCGCGCTCACTGCATCTCGATTCTCACCATCGACAACCATCGGCACGTTCCACGCCTATAACGAAGGTAAGGGTAGGGGCTACATTATTTGGAAGAAAATCCTGAACCGTGGTGCCATTCGTCTGAACGGGCGGATCGCAGTTTCCGAACCGGCAAAGCAGTTCGCCAATCGATACTTCAAAGGCGACTACACGGTCATACCTAATGGACTCGACGTCGACCGATTCTCAAAACCCGCGCCAAAACCGTCGATCCTCAAGGACGATGCGATGAACATGCTGTTTGTTGGCCGGGTGAACGAACCGAGAAAAGGCCTGCGATACGCACTTGGTGCGTACTCATTGCTCAAGTGGCAGTATCCGAAGCTTCGATTGATCGTTGCCGGCGCCGGGGTTCCCGACCGTGAGTCGTATCGGATCATGGGCGAACGTTCACTTGATGATGTTATGTTCGTTGGCCCCGTGTCTGACGAAGAACTCCCAGGCTACTATCAGAACGCCGATATTTTTCTGGCTCCGAATACGGGTAAGGAGAGTTTCGGCTTCGTTATCATCGAAGCGATGTCGGCTTCAACGCCGATAGTTGCCTCCGATATACCCGGGTTTGCTTCAGTGATGACCGATGGCAAAGAAGGCCTGATGGTACCGCCAAAGGCCGAAGCTGCTATGGCTGAGGCGATCAAGCGGCTCATCGAGAATCCCGGACTAAGAGCTCAATTGGGTATCGGCGGTCGGGCGACGGTCAATCAGTACCGCTGGGCACACGTGGCCGATTCAGTGCTCAACTACTACAACGAGGTTCGGGAGAAACAGCCCGTACCGCCAGCGAAATATCAGGGCTGGTAAGCATTTGCCTGATCTTCAATCTCTCCGTTACGGCTTGCGTGGATCGGTCACTAAATGGTTCGAACGACCGGCGGTTTCACTGCTGATCGCTCTCAAGTTCACGCCCGACGCCGCGACTGTAGTCGGGCTGCTAATCGCCCTAGTTGCAGCGTATTTCGCCAGTGAGGGAGAATTTCTCATCGGAGGAATTCTTGTTCTCATCGGTTCGGTATTTGACCTTCTTGACGGTGGCATCGCCAGAGCAACAAACAGCGTGAGCAAGCGGGGGGCGCTAACAGACTCAGTCTTCGATCGACTATCCGAAATCGCCCTGCTAGTTGGCCTAGGCATGTACTTCACATCTGGTGTTGATGCCAATCAGAGGGGTGTATTGTTGGCATATGTCGCTGTGGGTGGGTCCTTGATGGTCAGCTACGTCCGTGCTCGCGCTGAAGGGCTCGGGGTTAAAGGCACCGCTGGATTCCTGACACGTCCGGAACGAGTGGTCATTACAGTCGTCTGTCTGGTGGCTGGATATCCACTGGTTGCGCTGTGGATACTTGGGATTGGTACACCTCTCAGCGCAGCGTGGCGTTTCGTCGATGCATGGCGATCGATCGATTCTGAATAGCCCGCCAATTGATCCGCGGGGGCATCCCTTTGACGGTGTTTTGGCGTAAAACGGTTGGTACAGGTTTTTTCAAAATACCTGCGGGAACTCAGAAAATCACCTCCCAAACACTTACTCGACTTACCTTGAACGTTATTCCCTCACACAAAGTGCTCACACGATCGTCCATCGCCGCGGCACTCATCGTAGTGATCGCCGTAACCAGCTTTTGGGTGTTCGGCACGACCGTATCGGCACAGAGTACTGAATCGGTTACCGTGGTTTCCTCGAGTGTCGAATCGCAGTTCCCCGAAGGTATGACATTCAAACTCGACGTTGAATCCGAACTCCGAATCGACGACGTCCGGGTCACTTTCGAGGTTGGCGATCGCGGCACAACCCAATATGCCTATCTAGAACTAGATCAAACTACCCGCCCGTTGGTGAACGGCGAACTATTCCACCGGACGAACAGTCGTGATCGCTACATCCCACCCGGCACGGCGATCACGTACTGGTTCGAGATCATCGACGAAAACGGTGATACCCATCTTACTGAGCTTGAAACGTGGAGATTTGACGATGCTCGATACGAATGGGAAGAGGTCACGCTCGGCACCGTCACCATTCTGTATCACGGTCCGGTTCGAACGCGTGCGGAGCGGCTTGCTGAAGCCGCAGTAGAATCACTGGGAATAATGGGGCCGATAACAGGTGCAGATGTCGAAACGCCTATCGTAATGACCCTGTACAACAACAATGCTGAGATGATCGAAGCGGTCGTTGCCCGCAGTCTTGCGAGTAGTCGGGAATTGATCACTGAAGGGCAGGCTTTCGATTCAGAGAGCGTTGTTCTGGTTCTTGCGGGTCGATCGGATATTGGTACTGCGACCCACGAAATGACTCATATTTTGGTTGCACGCGCTGCCAACTCAAGCGGATCCGTCCCGCTGTGGCTGAACGAAGGGCTCGCCGAGTATGGCAACCTCGACAAGACCGTTTCATATGAACGTTTCCTTGAATGGGCAATTGGGACTGACCGTCTTATACCGTTGAAGAATCTGCGATCGTTCCCTGGCGATCCAAACCTCACGCTTGTTGCCTACGGGCAAGGGCGAAGTGCCGTGAACTATATGATTGAAGAGTTCGGTGCTGAGAAGATGGCGTTGTTGCTCACAACGCTCGGAACTGGAATCGGCATCGACGCTTCTCTGGAAACCGTCTACGGCTTTGGGATCGATGGCTTTGAAGACCGTTGGCGTGAGGAGATCGGAGCCGATCCCTATATCGAAGCAACCCCTGGTCCCACGCCCACACCGGATGCTGAACCGACTCCGACGTACAAACTGCTTACTGCTCCGCCTGAATCTAGCGATGCCGCCAGCGACTCGACAGCAAGCGAGAACGCACAACCAACGGAAGTGCCAGAACCCACGGCGGTTCCTGATCTTGACGACAAGGTTGTTGAGACGACCGATGATGACCAAGTCGAGGAGTCTGCGGTCGAACGAGACGATGAGACATCTGGCGGTGGCACTTGTTCGGCACCTTCATCTGGTTCGATCGACGGAACAGCAGGAGCGTGGCTACTCGTGGTCGTGGGCCTTGCGGCGGGCGGACGGTATCGTTCCCGTCAAAGCCGTTAAGCTGCCTGAGCGTCGGGCTCGTTGCTGTCGGATTCATCGTCGTTCTGAACATCCTTCAAATCGTGAGCCTTGAACTAGATACCGCTCGCGTGGTGACCGTCGTTATTCCTTTATCAACATCGTCAGGATTGCATCGAAGTTTTATTTGGTGTGGAAACGGTGAAGATCACCGCCTCTCGCTACTTCATCGCAAGTACGCCACGCTCGACATAGGTGAACCCCCTATTGGGCTGGTACTAAAGGGTCAAATTACGTGAATCGTGTAGAGTAAATCGAGCTTGTTGCCTATTCACGGTGGGTACGAACGGCCAATCGGTTTACTTGTTTACGGCGCGGGTTTGATTGAGAAGACCTTCGAGAGTTCCACCCAAAATCGCCTGTTTATCGGCATCGCTAACGAATTCGCAGTGGGTTCGGAACGCTTCCAAAGCCTGGAGGTGTGTCATCGACTTCTTCACAACTGGAAAGTCGGATCCCCACACCATATTCGTGCCAAATGCTTCGTAGCACTCTTCGTACACCCAGCGGGTATCCGTGTAAGGGAAGTTCCACGTTGTATCCGTGAGGTAGTGAAAACCAGATAGCTTGAGATACACGTTGGGAACCTTTGCCGATTCGGTGACGTTATTAACGTTCGATCGGGCATCATCGCCGTGTGCTCTGAGACCGGACATGTGGTGGCAGAGAAAATTCAGATTCGGATGTCGTTCGGCTGCTTTGCGAACTTCGTTCTGGTGGTGCGGACCTACCGCAATACTCGCAATGATGCCAAGTTGCTCTGCCGTTCCGAGGAAATCGATTCCATCAGGTGAATTGAACCAGCTGGCATCATCTTCACCCGCCACATAGTGCGTGAACGCCCTCATCGGCCAGCGATCAGCCGCTTCTTCAAGCCGTTTTGCAGCGCCCGGTGTGTGGTAAGTCTCCGACCACATCGAGTCGACATCGGCGAACTGTTCGAACCGATCCGGATACTTCTTTAGTGCGGCTGCAACATAATCGTTGTTGTCGAAATTCTGAAATATCTGAGTGCAGACGATTGTTGCCCGATCGATACCGTTTGTGTTCATCTGGTGGATCAGTTGCTCGACCGAACCGTGGTTTCCGGGATCAGGGACAGGAGGTAGGTAGGGCCAGTGCTCCCAAGAGTGGCAATGTGAATCAATAATCATTTGGCAATATCCTTACCGATATTTCTCTGGAGCGCTAGTTATTCTCGCCAAAAGTAGCTGGAAGTTGGAAGACTTTTCTTGCTGAATCGACTTGTGTAACCGATGCGTCACACCTCCGAAATATTTCCGAAACACCTGCGCCATAGAGTTTGATCTGAGTTGTGCTCAACAGCTTTATTTTTGGGAGAGATTTCTATGGATTCTGGTTCAGTAGCGTGGATGATAATGGCATCCGCCCTCGTATTGTTTATGACTCCTGGGTTGGCATTCTTCTACGGCGGTCTCGTCCGCGGTAAGAACGTAGTCAGCACAGTCATGTACAGCTTTGTATCAATGGGTGTGGTCAGCGTAGTTTGGGTTCTGTGGGGCTACAGCCTTGCGTTCGGAGAGGGTGGCCAGTTCATTGGTAACTTCGACTTCGTAGGATTCAAAGATGTCTCGAGCGATCCGGCAGATGGCGCGATGCTTTTCGCTATCTTCCAGATGATGTTCGCCATCATCACCCCGGCGCTTATTACAGGTGCGATTGCCGAGCGATTCAAGTTCACGACCTACCTCGTGTTCCTTGTCGCCTGGATCACTTTTGTTTACGCACCGATAGCTCACTGGGTGTGGGCTGGTGACGGATGGTTGTTCGAACTCGGCGCACTTGACTTTGCCGGTGGTACGGTCGTTCACATCAACGCCGGTATCGCAGCGGTTGTAGCTGCCTATCTTGTTGGCAAGCGTCGCGGCGTTGACCGTGGTGTTGAGCCGCACAATGTTCCGTTCGTAATTCTTGGAGCCGGAATCCTCTGGTTCGGTTGGTTCGGATTCAACGCCGGTTCAGGTCTTGCTGCCGACGGACTCGCCATCAGTGCGTTCCTCGTAACAAACACTGCGGCAGCAGTGGCACTCGTTGTATGGGTCATTCTTGGCCATATTCACACCGGCAAAATGAGCGCAGTTGGCGCTGCCACCGGTGCAGTAGCGGGACTCGTAGCAATAACGCCAGCATCTGGTTTTGTTGGCCCGATGGGTGCGATCGCTGTCGGCCTCGGTGCCGGAGTGCTCACCTTCTACGCAGTTCGCATTCGATACAAATTCGGATTCGATGATGCGCTAGAAGTAATGGCCGTTCACGGAATCGGTGGTATCTGGGGTGCGCTCGCAACCGGTATCTTCGCAGTCGGCGGAATCGGTCTTGTCGATGGTGATGCTGAGGTGTTGGGCTACAACGTAGTCGCCGTGCTGGCAACAATCGCCTATTCATTCATCGTTACATTCATCATCTTGAAGATTCTCGATGTAATACCTGGTCTGGGTCTCCGGGCTGAAGATGCAGACGAAGACGCTGGTCTCGACATTGCACTCCACGGTGAGCGCGCATACGTCGGCGACGGAGCTGACTAAGCATTCAACCAACCTGCGTGATCGGGTTTAGTGCCGGTCACGCAGCGGGAGAACAGTAAATCATGATCAAAATTGAAGCAGTAGTTCGGCCAGAGCGAGTCAACTTAGTCGTTGAAGCTCTGATCGATGCGGGGTGTGGCGGTTACCACATTGCGAACGTAACGGGCAAGGGTACGCAGCAGGGCGTTGAAGTGTTCACGGGTCGTGGCGCAACAATTACCACACGTGCGGCATTGCCAAAGACGGTTGTCACTACGGTTGTGAAGGCAGACAAGAAGGATGCCGTTGTTGAAGCAATCATCGTGGCATCAAGGACAGGCGAGGATGGACAGATCGGTGACGGGAAGATATTTGTATCGCCCGTATCCGAGGTAATCCGTGTCCGAACAGGTGAGAAAGACGCCGCCGCGCTTTAGGTGTGTGGTCTGAATTTCATCACCTGATGAAAACCAAATAAAAATAAGCGGGCCGCTGGCTGTCGGGTAAGCAATCGTCAAGGTATGATTGAGTGCTGCGGACAGTCAGTGGCCTATTTATTTAAGCCGTTTGTTTGTTCTTCGCAGGAGCGTAGCTCAGTCTGGCTAGAGCACTGGTCTCCAAAACCAGCGGTCGGGGGTTCGAATCCCTCCGCTCCTGCCAAATTTGAGAAGCGAATTGCAGCGTGTATTCGGTGTCATCCCAATGCCGGGGTGCTGAAATTGGTAGACAGGCTACGTTGAGGGCGTAGTGTTCGTAAGGACGTGCGGGTTCGAGTCCCGCCCTCGGCACCATATTTTTGCTTGTGTGTTTGGTCTGATAACTCGATCTGAATGCGATAGTTTCCAGACGACTTAAGACAGAGGTTTATTAAGCCTCGATTTTTGTGAGCATCTCGATGTTCCAGGCGACGTGGCCAAGTGGTTTAAGGCGGAGGTCTGCAAAACCTCTATTCGGCGGTTCGAATCCGCCCGTCGCCTCCAT
>PVBE012848831.1_pt1 | contig 54726 bp, 50 predicted proteins | sample 1631181 | NCBI WGS metagenome assembly PVBE01 (sample SAMN08397723, study PRJNA350692) | Marine metagenome, whole genome shotgun sequencing project. | isolation source: water | place: Pacific Ocean | collected 2012-04
CAAACCCTGCCCATCAGCTCCTGCCAGTCAAACATACCGACAAAACCTGAAAAACCGCCCCAAAAAACCGTTCAAAATCACAGGCGCGTCACACAGAGAAAACGGCAAGCGTTTTGACACAGCCTGGGTCAGGAACTGTAGTTCGCCGAGGCAGTGATGATCCGCAGGTTAGGGCCTGATAGCGGACATCGGAAAAACAAAAAAACGGTCCCCCCCCCACCGGGGGCCAAAAATCATGAGCGTTCGATACACGGTTTTCTAGGCCCGCTGATCGTAGCGCATCATGTCATCGCGCTCGGCCAGTCACAAATCGGCATAGCCGCAATCCTTGTAATCATCAAAATACGGGCCGCTGATGGTGTAGTGCGGATTACGGTTTGGCCCCCCGCCGGCCCCCAATTTAAGGACAATTCAGGCCGCCGCCAAGGTGTCGAAGACATCGCCGCCGGGAGTGAGGGCCAAAATATGGCGGCGGTGCCAGAGGGCGTAAAAAAGCAATGTCCAGGTGGCCTTGCCTAGTTTGCCGCTGGCATCGGCGGCGGCGAACAGCTTGTCGACGGCGCCGGGCTTGCAAACCTCGGCGACTCCCGGCTGGGCCGCCACCAGTGGCCCCAGTTTCCGGCCCTTGGCGGCGATCCATTCACCAACCGGAACGGTGAAGCCGCGCTTGCGCGAAAAAGGCTTTGCCTCGGGCAGGCCGGTCGCAAGCCAACGGCGCAAAAGCCATTTGCCGATGCCGCGCCTGACTTTCAGGCGGTCCGGCAAGGTGAAGGCGAAAGCGGCGAGCGCCGGATCGAGGAAAGGGACGCGGCCTTCGACGCCATGCGCCATCAAGCAGCGGTCGAGTTTGGTCAAGAGATCGTTGGGCAGCCAGTCGTCGCAATCGACCGCTTGGTTGATCTGCAAGGGCGTGCGGCCGGGACGGTTTTCGGCCGCCTCGGCGGCGGCGACGCCGTCACGCCATTGTCCCGACGGTTCACGCAGTAGCCCCAAGCCGTCGAGGGCGCCGGTGCAACGCATCGGCCGGCCGCCGAACAGGCGCCAACGCGACGCCCGGCGGTAGCGGCCGTAGCCGCCGAAAATCTCGTCCCCGCCCTCGCCGGTCAAGATGACTTTGAGGCCGTTCTCCCTGGCGGCGGCGGCCAGTTTGTAAGTCGGCAACAGGGCATAATCGGCGGCCGGGTCATCCATGACCGAGGCGATTTCCGGCAATAGCCGCCAGAAATCACCCTCGCCGAAATTCACTTCCACATGCTTGGCGCCAACGATGCCGGCGAGTTTGCGTGCGTGTTCCCTTTCGTCATGAACGAGGCAGCCTTCGAAACCGGCCGTGAAGGCCCTGACCGGCTTTTCGTTGAGCCGCGCCATCATTGCCAGCAGCACCGACGAATCGACGCCGCCCGAGAGGAACATGCCGTAAGGGACATCGGATCGCTGGTGGATTGCGACGCCGTCGTTGAGGATTTCATCGAGCCGCCGAAGCGCTTCCGCCGCCCGCATGCCCCGCGGCCCCGCCGCCGGCAGGGCTTCGATTCGGCGGCGGTCGGTGATCCGGCCTTTCTCGACGACCACGGTCTCGCCCGGCAACAGCCTGAAAATGCCGCGAAAGGCCGTCTCGGCGCCAGTGGTGAACTGCAGCTGCAATAGCTCGTCGCGGGCCTCGTGCCGCAAGTCCGCCGTTGTCAGGCCGGCGGTAATGAGCGCCCGCGCCTCGGAGGCGAAAGAGAAGCCGGCGCCGGTCTCGGCATAGTACAGCGGCTTGATGCCGAAAGGGTCGCGGGCCAGCACCAGCCGCTTTCGTGGAGGGTCATGGATGGCGATGGCGTACATGCCCCGCAGCCGGCAGGCAAAGCCGACACCGTCGCGGAGATAAAGGTGGAGCGGCGGTTCGCAGTCGGAGCGGGTGGCGAAGACAGCCTCGCCGATTTCCCGGCGCAGGTCGAGATGGTTGTAGATTTCGCCGTTGGCGATGATTGCCGGCGATGCCGCCGCCGGCGCCGAGCGGGCGAGGATGGGTTGATCGCCGGTTTCAAGATCGATGATGGCGAGCCGGGTATGGACCATGCCGACATTGCCGGAAACGTGACGCCCGCGCCCGTCCGGCCCCCTGTGGGCAAGCGCCTGGGCCAAGCGGTCCAGGGTCCGTGCCGACGGCGCCGAGCCGTCCCCGGTCATGATGCCGGCGATGCCGCACATCAGGCGAGAACCTTTTCAAAAAATTGAAAGTACTTGCCAACCACGATGGACTCGGTGAAGCGGGCCTCGTAAGCCGCCCGGCCCTGGCGGGAAATGTGGGGGAGCAAGTTCTCGTCATTGAGCACGTAGCGGATGGCGCGGGCAAGCATCACGGGGTCGTCGACCGGCACCAACAGGCCTGTTTGTCCGTCCTCGATCAGGGCGCTGGGGCCAAGGCTGTCGGCGGCGACCACCGGTTTTTCCCGCGCCCAGGCCTCGACGATCACGTTGCCGAGGGGCTCGTGGCGCGACGGGCAAACGAACATGTCGCAAGTGGCGAACAGGGCCGCCGTATCGTCGCGCCAGCCCAGGAAGCGAACCCTGGATCTGACCGCCAGGCTTTCCGCCATGGCTTCGAGTTGGGCGCGGAGCGGCCCGTCGCCGGCCAACCACAGATAGACTTCAGGCAATCGGGCGACGGCTTTCAAAAGCACATCAAAGGCCTTGTTCTCGTGCAGCCGTCCCATAGCCAGCAACAAAGGCGCCTTGTCGGGGGTGTACAAAGCCTCCCGCGGGACGGCCAAGGCTTTTTCCTCGCTGACGAAGTTGGGCAAGTAGTGGGTTTTATCTTTCGGCCAGCCCTCGTTCACCAAGTAGCCGGCGATATCTTGCGTGTTGGCGATCAAATGGTCGCATGCCCGGTAGCGCTTCAGGTCGTAATAGCCGCCGAGCCGACCGACGTGGACGAAATTTCCCCGCGGACATTTTGCCGTCGCCCGGCTCATCCAGGTCAAAACGATGTCGGGCCGGAATTCCTGAATGGTCCGCTTGAGCTTAAGCGGGGTCTGCAAGTCGAAGATCCCGCCGAACGCCAATTCAAGCGTTTCGACGCCGCCAGCTTGCAGGATCGCCGCCCGCCGCGGGTGCTTCCGGATTACCACCCGTTGCTCCAGGCCGGCCTGGTCGAGGCCCAAAACCAAGCGGATGAAAAATGCTTCGGCGCCACCGAATTCGCCGCCGGCCATGACTTGCAGGAGACGCATTTAATCCGAATCCATTTTCAAGGTATCAGGCTCTCGAAAGCGTCGGCGGCTTCGGGCCAGCCCCAGCGGCGTTGTTTCGCCAAAGCCGATCGATGTTGGGTAAGCCACAAGTCATCGTCTTTAAGCAGCCGCGCCGCGGCGCCGGCGAAGGCGCCATCGTCCTTGACGATGAAACCGGTCTCGCCGTCGATGACCCGTTCCGTGACGGAGCCAAAATTCTGTACCACCGCCGGAACCCCCATGGCTTGCGCTTCACCCACGGACAGACAAAAAGTCTCGTTGAGGTCGCCACGGTAAAGCATCACCCGAGCACCGCGCAATTCCCTGGCGAGCTCCGCCTTGGGCACCGGCTGGCGCGGGACCACGCCTTCCGGGGCCAAGCTCCTGGCCCGGTCCAGAACCGCCTCCATGGCTTTGGATTTTTCGTCGCCAACCGCGCCGTAGGTGGCGGCGCCGGAGAAGACATGCAATTCGGCCGCCGGGACTTGCGGCCTGATTTGTTCGGCCCAGAGATCCAAGAGCCAGTCGAGCGAACGCAGGGGATTGGAGGTGAAGACGGCGCGCGGCGCCGGAGGAGCTTGCGCCGTCTCGGCGGTCAGGAACATGTCGGCGATGCCATAGGGTATGACTTCGCGGCCGCCTTCCGGGACCCAGGCGGAGCAGGTAGTGGCGTGATACTCGCCGATGAAAACGATGACCGGACGGATGCGCCAAAGCTTCGACAAGTATCGCCATTTCAACAAATAGCGGGCCGGGTTGTGAATCCAGAAAACCGAGCGCCCGGCTTTCGGCATCAGCGGCAACAATGCATCGCCGCGGTTGGCTATGTAAAGATCGGTCTCGGCGGGCAGGCCGTTTTCGATGGGGCTCCAAAAGACGCCGTTGTGATGTAAAGGGGCGGGGCATTTGTTGCAAACGCGGACCTCGTGTCCGCGCCGGGCCAGTTCCTCCATGAGTAGAATAACCGAAGTTTCGACGCCGCCCAAGGGCTTGCTTTCAAGGGTCTGGCCGTCGAAATGGATGCCATCGTCGGCAAGGACGATGCGCGCCATCAGCCATCCTCCAACTTGGCCTTGAGGTGTGAAAGCAGCGGATAAAGCCCAGCGAAAAGGGCGATCAGGAAACCCCAGACGCCTTCCCGGTAGCCCCCACGCAAAACGTAACATTTGAAAAAACGCGTGAACAGGCGGCGAAAGTTTGTCGCCGTGGAGCCCCAGGTTTCGCCCGCCTCGCGTAGGTCTTTGGCGCGCGCCGTGGAATAACTGTCCAACCGCTTGATCATGTCGGAAATGTTTCTATCAACGTGGTGTTGCAATCGGTTGGCGAGCATCGGCCCCTTCCGCCCCGACCACTTCAGGCCGGGATGAACGCGCTGATCTCCCCATTGTTTGACGCCTTTGCGGAACAGGCCCGGATAGGCGGCCTTGCCATAGGACGCCCCCCAGCCCCAGCGCACCAGTCTGGCGCCGATGTAATTGTCGACCGGGATCTCGTGCCAGCCGAAGGACGAGGTTTCGACGACCTGGCGGATTTCATCGGCGAGTGCTTGCGGCACCCGTTCGTCGGCATCGACCTCGAAGATCCACTCGCCCCGGCAGGCCGCGATGCCGGCGTTGCGGCGCCGGCCCTCCTTTGCCCAGGCACCTTCGACCAGGCGGTCGGTGAAGCTGGCGGCGATTGCCTTCGATTCGTCCCCGCAGTCGTCCAAGAGGACGACGATCTCGTCGGCGAAACGCAACCGCTCCAGGCAAAGGGCGAGTTGATTTTCCTCGTTGTGGACCGAGATCACGGCGCTGAGTTTGGCGGCGCTCACCGGCCCGGTTCCTCGATCCTCGCTTTCATGCGGCCGGCATAGCGGACGGCAACCGCGGCGGAGAGGGTGGGCGTGCTCGCGCGGCTTGCTTCTCGGCCAGCCGCCATAAATTCCTTGCCGCCTCTTCGGCGGTGCCGACGCTCAAGCTGTCCATCAAGGTGCCGGAATTCCGGTGATCGAAATCGGCGGGAAAAATCTCGTCGTAGGGAACGCTGGCCCGGGCAACGGCGCAGAGCGGCCCCCAGGGCGCGTAATGAGTTTCCAGGCTGGGTCCGAACAACCCCAACGTCGGGACGCCCGCCGCAGCCGCCAAGTGCATAAGACCTGAGTCGTTGCCGACAAAGAACGCCGAGCGGGCAAGACAGGCAAAGGCGATCAAAAGGTCGACCCGGCCCATCAGGTCGACCCGCTTTTCCTTAGGGATAGCGTCGATCAAGCGCAGCGCCATGGGCCTTTGGTCGTCGCGGGCGAAAACCGCCACCCTTCCTTCCGGCAAAATGCCGTCCGGCAGGGTCAAGCGCTCGATCAGTTCGACGAAATATTCAAGCCGCCAAGTCTTCGCCGGCCAGTTGGCGGTCGGTCCTACCGCCAGCACCGGCGGCCCGTCGGGAACCAGCCGGCGGGCCTCATCGACGTGCTTGTCCGCCAACCACAGGCGCGGCGGCGGCGGGTTGTCGGCGAGGCCGAGGGTTCTGGCCAACTGTGTCACCCGGTGTTCCGGTTGGCGCGAGCGCGTCAACTTATGACGCTTGCGGGCCGGCAGCAGGAAAAACATGGCCGAGTTTCTCAGGTCCACCAGGATATCCCAAACATGTCGGCCACAGAGCGCCCACAACATCAGCCAATGCAAGGAAAGAACCATTTTGTCGAGGACGATGATACGCTCAAGGCCCGGCACCGCCTCGAACAAGGGCGCCGCCGCCGGACCGCAAGCGATGGTGATGCTGGCGCCCGGGTTTTCCCCGATCAAGCGATCCAACAATCCTGTCGACAAAATGGCGTCGCCAACGCGAGTCGAGGAGATAAAAAGTATCCTCATGGCCGCAGTTATACGTCCGCCGAAAAAAATTGCATAGGGGTCAACACTTGCCAAGGCTTGTTGGATGCCTAATTTTAAAGTCAAGCCGGTCTTGCCGGCGAGCCGAGGGATGGGTTAATGGGGATCTAGGATGACGGAACAAAAATTCCTGCTTTTCGAAGATCGCGGCCTGCTCGCCGTAACGGGCGATGGCGCCGAGGATTTCCTTCAGGGATTGATCTCCAACGATATCGGCAAGGTGGGGCCGGACCGCGCCATCCACGCCGCTTTTCTCACTCCCCAGGGCAGGTACTTGCACGACTTTTTCATCGTCCGAATGGAGGATGACTTTTTGCTCGATTGCGAGGCCGCCAGGCGCGGCGACCTCAAGCGCCGTCTCGGCATGTACAAGCTTCACTCCAATGTCGGTCTCGCCGACAAGAGTGATGAGTTCGCCGCCGCCGCTCTCTTTGGCGAAGGCGCGGCGGAATCCCTGGGGCTTTCCGGGGAAGCGGGACATGCCGTTCCTTTCGGCGGCGGGATTGCGTATGTGGACCCGCGCTTGGCCGCCGCCGGCGGGCGCGCCGTTCTGCCCCGCCAGGATGCCGGCGAGATCCTGGCCAAGGCCGGTTTCGAAGCCGCCCTTCAGGTGGATTACGATTCCCTGCGCCTGCCGCTGGGTTTGCCGGACGGCAGCCGCGACATGGAGGTGGAACAGACGATCTTGCTTGAAAATGGTTTCGATGAACTGGGCGGAATCGATTGGAACAAGGGCTGTTACTTGGGTCAGGAGTTGACCGCCCGAACCAAATACCGGGGGCTGATCAAAAAGCGCCTGATGCCGGTCGTAATCGACGGCCCAACGCCGCCGCCCGGCACGCCGGTCATGGCCGGTGACAAGGAGGTCGGAAAGATGTGCTCCGCCATCGATGGCATTGGGCTGGCATTGATGCGCCTCGTAGAGGTGGAAAAAGCAACCGCGACCGGCACTCCCTTTACCGCCGGCGAGGCCAGGCTGACGCCGAAAAAACCCGATTGGGCGGTTTTTTAACCCGGAGTTTGCCGTAGCCCGGCGAGAAAGCGAGCTTGAGATCGAAGGCGCCGCGCAAGGACGCCGCGCTGGTGATCGTCAGCCGTTCACCCGCTCCAATACCCGGCTCGAAGGTATCGCGGACGGTGATCCGGGCGTCGCCGATTTCCACCACGCGGTGAACGGCGGCGCCGAAGCCGAAGTGTATTCCATGAAAACGCTGTTCGTCGAAATGGACGCAAGCCGCTCGCGTCCGGTCTTCGAGGCGAAAGAGCCCGAGATCGAGCCTTGCCGGTTCCCGCGTTGCGTCGCGCGGCGCCGCGTGGGCAAGCACCGAGCGGTAGGCGTTGCGGAGCTTCGGCGCCGGCGTGTAGACGTAAGAGCCGGGATCGGCCAACCAGTCCTCGCCATCGATCTGCAATTCCATGGCCAACTGGTCGTTATGGGCGTGGCCGCCGTTGCCATTCTGGCCGACGGGACCGCAACGCAAGGAGAGAAAAAAACGCCGGCCGCGCCAGATGAAAAGCCCGAAATCCGGGTAGGCGATGGCTTTCAGGCCGGCGAGGATTGCGTCCTCGGCAAGGCAGATGACGATCTCGCGCCCGTCCGTCGGCGGCGCCGCGGCGGCGGCGGTTTCGACCCGCCGGCCTTCCGCCGCCAGGGGAGAAACCGCCGCCGCGATGCGAACACCCCCGGCCAGCCCTTCGACGAGAGCCGTTTCCGCCGCCATGCGGTCGCCGGCAAAATCTTGCCAATCGGCGCGGCGGAACAGGCCGGCGGCGGCGGCGGCGAGGCTTCGGTGGTCGAGGTGATCCTCGTCCCAGCCGTCTTCGTCCTTACGGTTGAATACCGGGCAAGGCTTGAAAAAGCGGCCGCTATCGTGATCGCCGATCTGGACGACGTGGCCGTCCGGCTTGGTCGCGTGAATGGTGAACTCCACCATCCTTTCCAGGCGCTCGAAATACCAGGCGGGGAAGGGCGATACGCCGCCGCCCGGCACCGGATGCATGGCAACCGGCGCTGGCTCCAATGGCGGCCGATGCGGCCATAGCCGGTGATCGTAAGCGGCCAGCGCCGCCGTTCTTTTTGCCGGCAAACCGAGAATGAAGGCGGTGGCGTATATGGCCATTTCAGCCGACAAACGGTGATAGGCGGTCGAGGCCTCGAAATTGCCGCCGTCGGGCGTGAACTGGCGTTCGACCTCGCCGATCAACTGGCGGACGGCGAAGGCCAGCCAGATGTCGGTCTCGGGGCGGCGCGGCAGGGTGGCGGCGACGAACAAAAGACCGCAAACGTCGGCCAGATAATGGTTGGCCCGGTGTTCGACGTGCCACTCCAGGTTTGCCGCGATGTGCCGGCCATGCGCTCTCAACGCGGCTCCGAACTCGGCCAGGAAGGCGTCGTCGAATCGAGCGCCGTGACGGCGGAACAAATCCACTGCCAAACACAGGTTGGCGGCGCGAATGGCGATGTCCATGGGGCAGGACCAGTTGACGCCGAAGCGAGGCGGATTGGCGGCGAGGAAATCGAGGACTTGGTTGCGGAATTCGGCCCGGTAGGTCTCTGCCGCTTGAAAGCCTTTCTCGCCGGCCTTGGCCAGAATGAAAGCCCAAGCCAGGTGCGGCAAATGCTGCAGGCGCGACAGTTCCCATGGAACCTTGACGTCGGCGGCCGGCGCATGGCCATAAAGGATGGCGCCAGCGGCGCGCCGCTCGGACCAGCGGTAGCCGGATTTGAAATCGAGCTGCCAGTCGATGCGCCGGTACTGGCGGTCGATCAGTCGCCGGATCATCCGGGCGCGGCGGCGGTTGCCGGCCGAGACCCGCGGGGCGCCCGGACCGGGAGGATAGGCGACGCCCTCGAAGCCGGGGCAGTGCATGCCGTGCTCCACCTTAACCCAGCCGGAGCCCAAAAGATCGAACCGGTGATCCAGATAATGACCGCTTAGGACGGCGATGGCCGCCGACAAGGGTTTGATTAGACGGGCCGGAATCTCGGCAACGCGGCTTTCGATTTCCGCCGCGTCTTTCATCGGCTCGCCATAAGTGGAGCGGAAATATCCCAGCGTTTGGTCGCGGCAGGCGGCGAGCAGCCGCCGCGCCAATCGCCAGCCCTTGCCGGCCGCCTGCCGAGGTGGAAGGCTCAGGGCATATTTAATCAACTGACGCAGGCTCATCCACACCTCGCCGGAAAGCGTAGGGAAAAATACGGCGCTTCCTAATGGTTTAACGGTTTTGACTATGGAATCTAGCGCCAACTTCGGGATCATATGAACGAGTGATAGCTCGTTGGCGGTGACATGTGTTATCAGGCAGTCGCTTGCCGCTTCCGGATGGGAACTGAAGGCGAAAGGAAATTATCCAAGTGAGCATGGCGGATTGTCTTGAGCGCTGACATTCATCCGGTCATCCTTTGCGGCGGATCGGGAACGCGGCTGTGGCCAATGTCGCGGTCGCTTTACCCGAAACAATTCTTGCCGCTGGTCACATCGGCGACCCTTCTGCAGGAAACGGCGGCGCGCCTGCGAGATGGGCGGTACGCCCGGCCTATGTTCATCTGCAACGAGGAACACCGGTTCGTTGTTGCCGAGCAATCGAGGCAGGCCGGCATCACGCCGGCGGAAATCATCCTCGAGCCCGGCGGCCGCAACACGGCGCCGGCGGCGGCGGTGGCGGCATTGAAATCCAGCGGCCCCGACGCGGTGGTCTTGCTATTGCCGTCCGACCATGTCATCGGCGATTTGCGGGAATTTCACGCCGCCGTCGATAGAGCGGCGCAAGCGGCCAGGCGGGGTGCATTGGTCACTTTCGGCATTACCCCGACGGCGCCGCACACCGGATATGGCTATATCCTCAAAGGCGCCGGGTTCGAAGACGTTGACGGCTGTTTTAGCGTCGAGCGTTTCGTCGAGAAGCCCGATGCCGGGACGGCCCGGACATATCTGGAGGCCGGCGGCTATCTGTGGAACAGCGGCATGTTCATGTTTACCGCCGCCGTTTACCTTGACGAATTGGAACGGCTGCATCCCGGCATGCTGGCGGCTTGCCGTCGCGCCGTCGCGGAAGGGCGAAAGCAGCCGGATTTTTTCCGCCTTTCCCAGGCGGCTTACGTTGAAGCCCCCTCCTTGTCCATCGATTACGCCGTCATGGAACGGACGGACGCGGCCGTCGTGGTGCCTGCGGATTTGGATTGGAGCGACGTTGGCTCCTGGGCGGCGCTGTGGGATCTGGGCGGCAAGGACGGCAACGGCAACGTCGTCTCCGGCGATGTGATCGCGCGCCAGTCCGGAAACTGTTATCTGCGTAGCGGCGGCCCCTTGGTCGCCGCCATCGGTCTGGAGGATACCGTCGTCGTCGCCACCGCCGACGCCGTTCTGGTGCTTGCCAAGGACAAGGCCGAGGAGGTCAAATCGGTCACCGATTTTCTGGTCAGCGAACAGCGGCCGGAATGCGCTTCCCATTTGACCGTCTACCGGCCCTGGGGGTCTTTCCGGACGCTGAAAGTCAGCGACCGGTTTTTGATCAAGCATATCACCCTCAATCCCGGCGCCCGGCTGAGTCTGCAAAGGCACCGCCACCGCGCCGAGCACTGGGTCGTGGTCGGCGGGAGAGCAAAAATAACCCGCGGAGAGGAGACCTTCGAGCTTGCCGAGGACCAGTCCACATACATTCCCATCGGGATCAAGCACAGATTGGAAAATCCCTCCGCCGACGAACTCCACATCATCGAAATTCAGTCCGGAACGACATTGAGCGAGAACGACATCGAGCGGTTCGAAGACGTCTACGGGCGGATTTGAACGCGTCCCTTGGTTAATCGAATTGCCGCCGCGTCCCGTGCCGGCGATCTTTTTTTTAGCCCGGCGAAAACAAACATAAAAAACGGTATGTGATAAGGTTGGAGCATGTTTCCCGAACTCACGGCGGCCCTGGGGCCGGATTTTCAGATGTGGGCGACCTTTGCCCTCATCATCTTCGCGCTGGCGCTCTACGCGCTGGAGCTGTTGCCCATGGAGGTGATTTCCATCGGCGTTGTTTGCGCCCTGCTTGTCTTTTTTCACCTTTTCCCGGTTGCCGGCGGCGATGGCGTCAATCAGCTCGATCCGAGGCGCATTCTTGAGGGCTTCGCCAATCCGGCCCTGATCACCGTATTGGCGCTCTTGGTCATGGGCCAGGGGATGGTCGGCACCGGCATCCTCGACCGGGCGGCGCGACTGGTGTTGGGGCTCGGCGGCCGGCGGGCATGGCTGTCGATAGCCGTCGTCCTGGGCGTCGTGTTGGCGGTCAGCGCATTCCTCAACAACATCCCCGTGGTCGTCATTTTCATCCCCATCATGGAGGCCGTGGCCGGCCGTTTTGGGCGCTCGGTGAGCAAATTGATGATCCCCTTGAGTTTCGCCGCCGTGTTCGGCGGCATGACCACGCTCGTCGGTTCAAGCACCAACCTTTTGGTCAACAGCGCTCTCATCGAAATGGGGCAAACGCCGTTTTCCTTTTTCGACTTTTCGGTTCCGGGTCTGGTCTTGGCCGGCGCCGGCTTGGTTTACGTGTTGGTGGCGGCGCCCCGGTTGTTGCCGGACCGGGCGCCGCTGGCCGCCTCTTTGCTCGACCGGGGCGGCCGGCAATTCATCGCCCAGATCACCGTATCCAAGGAATCGGGACTGGTCGGGCAGGGAGCGCGCCGCGGTTTGTTCGCTGGCCTGCCGGCGATGACGGTGCGAATGGTCCAGCGCGGCGAGCAAGCCATCCTGCCGCCTTTCGAGGGTTTCGTTGCCCGTCCCGGCGATGTTCTGGTGGTGGCGGCGACCCGCAAGGAACTCACCGAAGCGCTGTCCCACGACCCCGGATTGCTCTATCCGGATTTGGAGGACGGCGGCGCCGTCGCTTCGGCAACCGGCGGCGACGTGGACAATGACACTGGCGAACAGCCCTGGCGGGCCGGCGAACGGGCGCTGGTGGAAGTCATGGTCGCCCCGGCTTCGCGTTTGATCGGCCAGTCCCTTCCGCAGATCGGTTTTCGGTACAAGACCCGTTGTGTCGTGCTTGGCATCCAACGCCGGTCGCGGATGATCCGCGCCCGCATGACCGACATCCGCCTGCAGGCCGGAGACGTTCTGTTGCTGCAGGGGCAACCCGATGACCTCAAGGCGTTGCGGGGCAACCGCGACGTCGTTTTGCTCGAATGGTCGGCGGCGGCGTTGCCGACGCTTCATCGCGCCAAACGGGCGACATCGATTTTCCTCGCCGCCATCGGCCTGGCGGCGGCCGGCCTTGCTCCCATCGTCGTGGCGACGCTCACCGGCGCCGCCGCCATGGTGGCTTCGGGGGCTTTGAACGTACGCCAGGCCGTCCGCGCCGTCGATCCCAAGATCGTCACCACCATCGGCGCCGCCCTGGCCTTGGGGGTGACGCTGCAGGAGACCGGCGGCGCCGCCTTTCTCGCCGCCGCCCTCGTCGATGCCCTGGCCGGCGTCGGTCCGGCGACGGTGCTGTCGCTGTTCTTCCTCCTTGTCGCCTTGCTTTCCAACGTCATCAGCACCAAGACCACCGCCGTCCTCTTTACTCCCATCGCCGTCGACATCGCCCTGGACATCGGCGTTGCCCCGGAGGCCTTCACCGTCGCCGTGATTTTCGCCGCCAATTGTTCCTTCGCCTCGCCGTTGGGCTACCAGACCAACCTTCTGGTGATGGGGCCGGGACACTACCGTTTCGTCGATTTCGTCCGCGCCGGCACTCCCTTGATCTTTATCATGTGGCTGGTCTTCAGCCTGTTCGCGCCCTGGTATTACGGGGTTTGAAGGTCGGGCTACGTTTTCTCCTCGCTCGCTCCGAGGAGCGCCGCGGTCTCGGGCGGGAACCCGGAACCCTTGAACGGGTCGCGAACCACGATGTTCCCCAGTCCGGCGCCGTCCTCCATGCCCTCGCTCAGCACCGCCCGGCACCCGGCCGCCTCCGCCGTCGCCAGAAGCATCCCGTCCCAAAAAGAGAAACGGCGGTCCTCGACGGCCCTCAAAGCCACCCGCAAAGCATCGGAACCGGCGGCGGCGGTGGGAAACAAATCGAGCCAGTCGCGAACCTGGGAAGCCGCCTCGGCCTTGGGCACGATCCCCTTTCCAGTCGTCGCATGGAAGAACTCGGCAAGGGCCTGAACGGTCAGCGTGCAAGGCCGCCGGGCCGAACGCTCCATGATCTCCAAGGCGCGCTCGTGCCGCTCCCCGGCGTCCCGGTCGGCGGCATAGACCAGCACGTTGGTGTCCAGGCTGAAACGCTCAGCGGTCATGGAGACCGTCGCGGCCGACCCGTTTCCCGCCCAGGCTCCACCCCTCGCGGAGACGCCGCATGGTCCGCGCCAGAATCTCCTCCTGGGCTACCGTCAGCCGCCTGGACGCATCGCCGCTCGCCGACGTTATCTGGGCGACGGGGGTTCCGTTTCGCGTCACCACGAACTCGGCGCCGCTCTCCACGGCCCGGAGGATCCTGGCGAAGTTCTGATTGGCGTAACGCGCCGATACGGTCTCGCTCACATCCCGTCTCCGCCGGTATCGAAATGTACTACATAATGTAGGACATACGGTTGGCCGGCGCAAGACGGAAAGAGCAGCGGGGGGTTCGCTTTCAACGATCCCCGGGCCCCCTTTGCCAGATTGACGCGGCGCGGCGGAGCCTATAGAAGCATCGGCGGGCCACGGCCTCCCAACGGGCCGCGACCCATCCGCGAGGATGGGAGAGATACTTTGGTTACGCCGACGAAGTCGGACGTTCATCCGCGAAATCCGAAGCCGGGCGTTCGTCCGCGAAACCCCAGGTTTTCATCCGGTCCCTGCGCCAAACGTCCCGGCTGGTCCACGGCGGCCCTTGCCGGCGTCCTGGTCGGCCGTTCGCACCGATCGGCTCCCGGCAAGGCCAAGCTGGCCGAGGTGATCGAAAAATCCAAGGCCATCCTCGGGCTTCCCGACGACTATCGCCTGGGCATCGTCCCGGCGTCGGACACCGGCGCCGTCGAAATGGCGCTGTGGACCCTTCTCGGCGCTCGCGGCGTCGACGTGCTGGCCTGGGAGAGTTTCGGCTCGGGTTGGGCCGATGATGTGAGAAATCAACTCAAACTGAAGGACCTGCGCGTGTTCGAGGCTCCTTATGGCGAACTTCCCGACCTCGGCCAGGTGGATTTCTCCCGCGACCTTATCTTCACCTGGAACGGCACCACGTCCGGAGTTTGCGTACCCGGCGGCGAGTGGATCGCCTCGGATCGCCGGGGCCTGACCATCTGCGACGCCACTTCCGCCGTCTTCGCTTACGACCTGCCCTGGGAGAAGCTGGATGTGGTCACTTATTCATGGCAAAAGGTCTTGGGCGGAGAGGGCCAGCACGGCGTTTTGATTCTCGGCCCTCGCGCCGTCGAGCGTCTGCAAAGCTACAGGCCTCCCTGGCCGCTGCCGAAAATCTTCCGCCTGACCCGAAACGCCAAGCTGATCGAGGGCCTCTTCGAGGGCGCGACCATCAATACCCCTTCCATGCTCGCCGTCGAAGACGCCTTGGACGGGCTGAATTGGGCCTCGGCCATAGGCGGACTAGAGGCGCTGACGGCAAGAACAAGGGCTAATCTGGCGGCCATCGAGGAATGGGTGTCGGCGACCCCTTGGATCGATTTCCTGGTCCGGGAACCGGCTATCCGCTCGCGCACGTCGGTCTGTCTCAAAGTCGTCGATTCGTGGTTCGCCGCCCTTGAACGCGGTAGGCGGGCCGCCTTCACCCGGCGTCTGGCGGCGGTCTTGGCGGAGGAAAAGGCGGCGCTGGATATCGCCTCTTACCGCGACGCCCCGCCGGGTTTGCGCATCTGGGCCGGGGCGACGGTGGAAAAGTCCGATCTGGTCATTTTGTTTCCCTGGCTGGACTGGGCCTTCTCCACCGTCAAGGCCGAATTTTCGGTGCCGACTAAACCTGATATGCTCTAGCCGCTTGACGAGAAGTGTGAAGTGTCATGCCCAAAGTCCTGATTTCCGACAACATTAGCCCCCTTGCCGGCACGATTTTCGCCAACAGGGGGATCGAAACCGACGTCAAGCCCGGCATGGACCCGCCGGAACTCAAATCCCGCATCGGCGAATACGACGGCATTGCCGTGCGCTCGACAACCAATGTCACCGCCGACATCATCGGCGCCGCCCATAATCTGAAGGTGATCGGCCGCGCCGGCATCGGTGTCGATAACATCGATGTCGAGGCGGCAACGGGACGCGGGATCGTGGTGATGAATGCTCCCTTGGGCAATGCCATCACCACCGCCGAACACGCCATCGCCATGATCCTGTCCCTGTCCCGGCAGATTCCCCAGGCCAACGCCTCCACTCACCAGGGCAAGTGGGAAAAAACCAGGTTCATGGGCGTCGAGCTGACGGGCAAGACCTTGGGCATCATCGGCTGCGGCAACATCGGCAGCGTCGTCGCCGACCGGGCGCATGGGCTGAAAATGAAGGTGATAGCTTACGATCCTTACCTTTCGCCCGAACGCGCCGAGAGCATAGGCGTCGAGAAGGTGGATCTGGACGGGTTTTTCGCCCGCGCCGATTTCATCAGCTTGCATGCGCCCTTGACCGACGCCACCCGGGCCATTATCGACGGCGAAGCTCTTGCCAGGATGAAGCAAGGCGTGCGCATCATCAACTGCGCCCGCGGCGGCCTTATCGTCGAGAAGGATTTGAAGGCGGCCCTTGAAAGCGGCCATGTGGCGGCGGCGGCGCTCGATGTCTTCGCCAATGAACCGGCCACGGACAACATCCTGTTCGGCATGGAGAAAGTCGTGGCGACGCCTCACCTCGGCGCCTCGACCATGGAGGCGCGGGAAAAGGTCGCCTCGCAAATCGCCGAGCAAATGGCCAATTTTCTGCTGACGGGCGCCGTTGCCAACGCCGTCAACATGGCCTCGGTTACCGCCGAGGAAGTGCCGAAGCTCAGGCCCTATATGAAACTCTGCGAGCTGCTCGGCAGTTTCGCCGGGCAGTTGACGGAAACGGGCCTCAAAGCCATCACCATCGAGTACGAAGGACATGCCACGGAACTCAACACCAGGCCTTTGACGGCGGTGACCTTACAGGGCTTGCTGGCGCCGCTTTTGGATTCGGTGAACATGGTCAACGCGCCGCTTATCGCCAAAGAGCGGAACATCGACATCACCGAAATCAAACACGAACGAGCCAGCGACTACTTGACGCTGGTCAAAGTGACGGTAACCACCGAGGTCCAGACCCGCGGCGTCTCCGGGACGCTGTTCGCCGGAAGCCGGCCGCGTCTCGTCGAGATCAAGGGCATCCCCATCGACGCCGAACTGGGTCCCAATATGCTTTATATCACCAACCACGATAAACCCGGCTTTATCGGCGGTCTGGGCATGATTCTCGGCGACATGGGCATCAACATCGCCACTTTTCATTTGGGCCGCGCCGAGCCGGGAGGCGATGCCATCGCCCTTATCGAGATCGACGAGCCGCCCGGCGAGGATGTATTGAAAAAGATCGGCGCCCTGCCTCATGTCGTGCAGGTCAAGACGTTGAGGTTCTAGCCCGCCGACAGACCGTGATAAGATGCGAAAATGGGCGGTGAAACTCGACGCCGACGCGTCAACTCGAGCCTGACAAACAAGCTCAAGGATAAAAGGCACGACCAGGAGGTGACATCATGGCTTGGACAAGGAAAATCCTGAGGGTGGATCTGTCCAACGGCACTTGTGGGAGCGAACCACTCAACATGGACTGGGCATTCAAGTACCTGGGCCAACGCGGTCTGGCCAGCAAGTATCTGGTCGAGGAGACCGATCCCAAGGTCGATCCCCTGTCGCCGGACAACAAGATGATTTTCGCCACCGGTCCATTGACCGCCACGGAGGCGCCGACCGGCGGGCGGTGGTCGGTGATCACCAAGGGGCCGCTGACCGGCGCCATCGCTTGTTCCAACTCCGGCGGTTTTTTCGGCGCCGAACTCAAGAACGCCGGCTGGGACATGATCATCTTCGAAGGCAAATCGCCGAAGCCCGTTTATCTCTCGATCGACAACGACAATGCCGAGCTCCTCGACGCCGGCGACCTCTGGGGCAGGTCGGTCTGGGAAACCGAGGACAAGATCAGGGAGAGCCGCGGCAATCCCTTTGTCCGCGTCGCCTGCATCGGCCGGGCCGGCGAAAACGGCGTTCTCTTCGCCGGCGTCATCAATGACAAGGACCGGGCCGCCGGACGCTCGGGCGTCGGCGCCGTAATGGGTTCCAAGAACCTCAAGGCCGTCGTCGTGCGCGGCACCGTCGGTGTCAAGGTCGATAATCCCAATGCATTCAAAAAGGCGGCCAACGCGGCCAGGAAAGTGTTGGCTGAAAATGCCGTCACCGGCGAAGGGCTGCCGACTTACGGCACGCAGGTGATGATGAACATCGTCAACGAGACCGGCGCGCTGCCGACCCGCAACGCCGGCGACAGCCAGTTCGATGGGGCGTCCAAGATCAGCGGCGAGGCGATGCTCGAGAAACGGGCCGGCGACGGCAAGCCGCACACGGTTTCGACTAAGGGTTGCTATGGCTGCCCCATTGTCTGCGGCCGGGTCTCGCAAATGGATCCAGAGCATTTCTCGGTCGCCGGCAAGCCGCGATACCATGGCGAAAGCGGCGGCCTGGAATACGAAGCGGCTTGGGCCTTTGGCGCGGCGACCGGGATCGACGACCTGGAGTCGCTGCAATACGCCAACATGATATGCAATGAGCACGGCATGGACCCGATTTCCCTGGGCTCCACCATTGCCGCGGCGATGGATCTTTACGAGCAGGGCGTGATCACCGATCGGGACACCGGCGGCGTGGCGCTCAAGTTCGGCTCGGCCGAGGCGCTCGTCACCATCGTCGAACAGACCGCCAAGGGAGAAGGTTTCGGCAAGGAGATCGGCCAGGGCTCCAGACGTTTGTGCGAAAAGTACGGAAAGCCGGAGCTGTCGATGTCGGTCAAGGGCCAGGAACTCCCGGCCTACGATCCGCGCGGCATCCAAGGCATGGGCCTGACCTACGCCACCTCGAACCGCGGCGCCTGCCACCTGCGCAGCTACACGGTGGCCTCGGAAGTCCTCGGCATCCCCGAGAAAACCGATCCTCTGACCACAGATGGCAAGGCCGGCATGGTCAAGGCCCTCCAGGACGCCACGGCGGCGGTGGATTCCACGGGCACCTGCATTTTTACGACTTTCGCCCTGACCCTGGACGACATCGCTCCCGAAGTCGATGCCGCCTGCGAGGGTGACTGGTCGGCGGACAAAATGGTCGAGGTCGGCGAGCGTATCTGGAACCTGGAGCGCAAATACAATCTCAACGCCGGTTTCACGGCCGCCGACGACACCTTGCCGAAGCGGATCTTGAAAGACGCCGCCAAAACGGGACCGGCCTCGGGCAAGGTCAACGACTTAGGCAAGATGCTGCCCGAGTATTACCAGTTGCGTGGCTGGACCGCCAACGGCGTCCCTTCCAACGAGACCCTGCAAAGGTTGGCGTTGTAGCCGCGTGGAACCCGAATTGGGCTCGGCGCCCTGGAGGGCTCATCCAGACCCGGCTTCGCTTGATGGGCCGGCGCCGACCAAACTTGAAATGCTCCAGTCCATGAAAATCAGGATCAAGCTCTTCGCCCTTTTGAGCCGGTACCTGCCGCCGGACTCGGCCGGCAACGAAGCCGACCTGGAAGTCCCCGACGGCGCCACCGCCGCCGCCATCATCGCCGATCTGGGGCTGCCCAGCGAGCATTGCCACCTGGTGCTGGTCAACGGGGTCTATTTGGCTCCCGGCGCCCGCGGCGATCGGCCTTTGCAAGAAGGCGACGCGCTCGCCATCTGGCCGCCGGTGGCGGGCGGGTGAAGGTCGGCGGCCGAGCCTGTTACGGAATTACAAGTTTCGTTTCACTGCCTTTCCCGCTCCCCCACCGCCTCGTCAAGATGTTCCGCCACCCAGGCATTCAGGCTTTTTTCCGCCTTCCTGGCGGCGGCGCTGATGGAGCGGTGAAGCTCGGGATCGACGCGCACCACGAATTTCCCGGAATAGGGCTTTTCGGGCTCCTTGCCACGCCTGGCGCACCACTCAAGATAGTCGTCCACGGAATCTTGGAACGCCTGCCGGAGTTCGTCGACGGCGCGGCCTTGAAAGGTGACGGTATCGCGCAGGTTCGCCACCTCGCCGTGAAAAATTCCGGCCTCGTCGTCGAACTCGACCCCTCCCAAGTACCCCTTGTATTCCATCATGGCATAACTCCCGCTTCCCGCAAGTATCGCCGCATCGACTTCACCGAGCCCTTGTCCGCCTCCTTGCGCGGATGGGGCCGGTGAAAGACGGCGTCCACGCCGTTCAGTGTCGGCGAAGATCGCCTTGAGCGTATCCCGATGCTTTTTTCTCATCGGGTTATAGTATCATATAGTGATACTGTAACCCGATAATATGTCTAGAATCTTCAAGAGGCCTCAGCCCCCGGCGTAAGGGTTCCGGCCCTTGCGCGGGTGCAGCCTGATCGGCACGCCGGGGAGGTCGAAAGCCTCGCGCAGCTCGTTCGTCATATAGCGCAGGTAGGAGTCCGGCAGGCCTTCGGGGCGGCTGGCGAAAAGGATGAAGGTCGGCGGCCGCGATTTCGCCTGGGTGATGTAGCGCAGCCGCACGCGCCGGCCTTTCGACACCGGCGGCGGATGGCGCTCGCCGACTTCGGCGAGCCAGCGGTTGAGTTCGCCGGTGGTGACCCGCCGGCTCCAGATCTCGAAAACAGCCAGCACCTTGGGCAGCAGCTTGTCGACGCCGCCGCCGGTGAGCGCCGAGAGGGTCAGCAGGGGAACGCCGCGGGCTTGCGAAAGCGAGGTCTCGAGGCGGTCTCGCAGACGCCGCAACGCCGCCTCTCGGTCCTTGACCAGATCCCATTTATTGATGGCGAGAATGAGCCCCCGGCCTTCGTCGGCGACCAAGCGGGCGATGCTCAGGTCCTGTTTGTCCATCCCCGCCTCGCCGTCGACCACGAGGACGACGACCTGGGCGAAGCGGATGGCGCGTAGCGCATCGCTGGCGGAAAGCCCTTCCAGCTTTTCGCCGATCTTCGATTTGCGGCGCAGTCCGGCGGTGTCGACGAGGCGGATGGCGCGGCCCTGAAAGGTCCACGAAACCGGGATGGCGTCGCGGGTGATCCCCGCTTCCGGGCCGGTCAACAGGCGCTCTTCGCCCAAAAGGCGATTGGCCAGTGTCGACTTGCCGACGTTGGGGCGGCCGACGATGGCCAGTTGCAAGGGCCGCTGCTCCTGGCCGGTTTCCTCTTCCGACGGTATTTGCCCTCCGGCGAAGGGCGCCAGGGCCTGATGGAGTTCGCCCATCCCTTCGCCATGCTCGGCGGAAACGGCGATGGGATCGCCGAGACCGAGGGCGTGAGCTTCCCACAGCCCCGCCTCGCCGCCGCCGCCCTCGCACTTGTTGGCGACGAGGATCACCGGCGTTGGTTTGCGCCGCAGCCAGTGGGCGAAGTGTTCATCGAGTGGCGTCAAGCCGGCGCGGGCGTCGATCAGCATCAAGGCGAGGTCGGCGTCGGCAAGGGCGCGTTCCGTTTGCGCCAACATGCGCGCCTCGAGGCTGTTCGCCGAGGCTTCGTCGAGCCCGGCGGTGTCGATGACGGTGAAATTAAGATCGCCCAGACGGGCCTCGCCCTCGCGGCGGTCGCGGGTGACGCCTGGCTGGCCATTGACGATGGCCAGGCGTCTCCCGGCCAGCCGGTTGAAAAGAGTCGACTTGCCGACATTGGGGCGGCCGACGATGGCCACGGTGAAAGTCATGGCTCGGAAACGGGGGTTATACCAAGGATCGACGATAATGACCCATAGAGACGGCTTCCCAAGGCTTTCGGCTAGGAGTGCGCGGCGTGGCGATGCGGGGCATCGCGAGACGGGCAGGACAACGTCCGAAAGCCTTGGGAAGCCGCCGTTCCGGTCGCCTCGGCGCCCCGTCGGAGGGCGTCGAAAAGCCTTGACGATGTGCCGCATCGCCGGCAACTTTTCTCCTACCCGACGGGGCGCCGAGGCGATCTCTATGGGTCATTATCGTCGATCCTTGGTATTAACGGTAAGCGACCAGATCGGCGTCGTCGGAGAGGAAGTAGACGCTGCCGCCGGCGATGACGGGAGGCACGGAAATCCCGTCCGACAATTCCTCGATGCCCAGAATCTGTCCCGTGTAAGGTGACACCGCCAGGATCTCGCCGTTGGAACCGCCGACGATTAAGCGGTCGCTGGCAAGAATGGGTCCGGTCCAGACGATGGGATCTTTCTTGCCTTTTTCGTCTTCGTAGCGGGCAAGCGCCCGCACCCAGTAAATGCCTCCGTCCTTGCGCGAGAGGGAAACGACTTCCGAATCAACGGTCAAAAGGAAAACATAATCACCCGCCACCCACGGATTTTCCAGACCGCCGATTTCCCTCTCCCAAATCCGCTGTCCGGTGCGCAGATCGATGGATACCACGACCCCGCCGTGACTCATGGCGAGCACCCGCCCGCGGTCGATCACCGGACGGCCGCGAATGTGCGACATTGTCGAGATCTGATCGGTCCGCCGCCTCGAAGCCAGGGAGTCCGACCAAAGGACATGGCCATTTTCCACCTTCAAGGCGACCAGCTCGCCCGAGGAATAAGGCACCACCACGACTCCCGCATCGACGGCCGGGCTGCCGCCACCCAACATGCTGGCGGTTTCGAAAATGCCGGAATGGGTCCAAATATTGCTGCCGTTGGCGGCGTTCAGGGCATGGAGTTTATTGTCGACGGTGACGGCAAACAGCCGGCCGCCGCGGGCCGTCGGCGCCGTCCGCATGGGGCCTGAAACCGATTTCCTCCACAGCTCGGTCCCGGTTTCGGCGTTGAGTGCGATCAATTGGGCAAAGCCGGTGGATACGAAAACCCGGCCCTGATCATAAGCGAGGCCGCCGCCGATATGTCCGTCGTCCTCCTCGTCGGGAGTCAGTTCGATCTTCCACAGCTGCTTTCCGGTCTCGGCGCTATAGGCGCTGACCATGGTTTCCGCGTCCATGACGAAGACCCGCCCGGCGGCGACGATCGGGGAGCCGATGAGGCGTTCCTCGTCATCGGCTCCGGTCCCCACATCGGTCGACCACGCACGTTGCAGAGTGTCGTTGACCTTGATGTGCTGCATTGCGTGATTGGCATAGCCGCCGGGTTGGGGCCAGTCGGGATTGGCGGTCGGCGCCGGCAGCAGGATATTGGCATCCATCAAACCGGGGTCGGGGACCAAGGCCGTTTGATGGAGGAGCACGGAAATGCGTTCGCCGGGTAACGGTGCCCTCGAGTCGCTGAGCCAACCTTCTTCGCCGAACAAGGTGTCGCAGCCTGCCGCCAGAAGCAGAAACGAAACGACAAAAACCGTCCGCGGCACTGTACTAGTGGCCTGTATCATGCAACGCTGGCCATGATCGATTTTCCAGACGGATTCTTATTTCTGGCCAAACGCGGCCAACATTTCATTTGCCCGCGACCGGACTCCCCTGGGTGCCGTAGCGTCATTGCCGAGTCGGGAGAACAACTCGCGGGCTTGGCGCCGGTTCCCGGCTTGCTCCTCCAGCAAGGCGGTGATCTCCATGGCGCTGTGGCGCCAGGGGTTGCCGTCGGCGGTCAACGGGGCCAGACGGAGGCTGAGTTCCGCCGTGTCGGCGTTGTCGGCTGGGTTGTTCATTTCGTGGATGACGCCGATGACAAGGGCCAAATCACGGTAGAGGGCGTCGATGCCGCCGTCATTCGCCAATTGGCGATAGGCAGCCGCCGAGGCCGATCGACGGCCGTTCCTGGCCAGCAGAGCCGCTTCCTGAAAGCGCGCCAGCATGGCATAACCGCCGCCGGAGCCGGCGGACAATCCAGCAAAAGCATCAATCGCCGCTTGCGTATCCTTGCCCTCGCCGAGATCGAGGGCGGTGGCGAAACGCTCGCCCATGGCCGTGCGCGTGTCGATGTCGTAAGTGCTCCAGAACTGATATCCGGCGACGCTAACGACCAAGCCGAGCACCATGGCAAAAATGTATTTTCCGTACCGCTTCCAAAGTTTGGCGTAGTTCTCGTGCCGCAATTCCTCGTTGATTTCGCGGAAAATGCCGTCTTCAGTGCGCTTGGCCACGGGATGCCTCCGAAAACCTGGTTAGATCGACCACCCGCCCATGCTTCGTTTTCCCCCGCCGCCGGCGTAAGTCAAAAACGGCAGGTAAAAATATATCCTCCTTGATCGGAAGGCAAACTCGCCGTAGGGCGGAAGGATACTCATTCATGGCGCCATTTAATGGAACAGCCCATGCTTGGAATTTGATGGCGCGGCCCTCGTCCAGTTTCGGCGATCAGCCTCATGGCGTCGAACAATTCGCGCTTGGCATCGACCGGGGCGGGGTCCTTGCCCGAGGCGTCCAACCTTCCGCGGTACTGCAACTCCAGATCCGCGTTGAAGCCGAAAAAATCCGGCGTGCAGACGGCGCCGTAAGCGCGCCCGGTCTTCTGGGTTTCGTCGATGACGTAAGGGAAGGTGAAGCCGTTGGCTCTAGCAACGGCTTTCATGTTGTCAAACGAATCCTCCGAGTATTCGGTGGGATCGTTGGTCATGATGCCGATGACGCCGATGCCGAGGTCCTGAATTTCGCGCGCGTCGCGCACCAGACGATCGAGAATGGCCTTGACGTAAGGGCAGTGGTTGCAGATGAACATGACCAGCATTCCTCTTGGGCCGCTGATGTCGACCAAGGAATAGGTCCTTCCATCGGTGCCTTCGAGGCTGAAACCATGAGCCTCCCAACCGAAGTCGCAAACGGGTGGTTGCAATGACACCATGAGGCTTTCCTCCTTATCGAAAACGGCGAAAGGGAACGGCGGCGCCTGCCCTTAACAACCCGTTTGTTAACCGACCTGCCGAAAGCAATCAACGGGAATAGTGCAAATCCCGAGCCGATGGACTCATCGGCGGCGGCCGAGGCGTCGCGGAAATTGACGGCGGATGGCTGGCCATTCAAAATTGCCGGGTGGTTTGGATTCTTAACCCGTCTTTAACCCGGCGAAGGCATGATGGCTTGTGTCGATAGGGCTTTTTGGCGCCGGGCGCCAGGGTCCATCCAGCCGGAGATATGGGCTATGCGGTTTATTATGGTTCTAGGCGGATCAATTTTGTTAGCCGCCTGCGCTACCTTTCCCCCTTTTGCCGGTATCGAGGGAGCATCCACCATCATTTCCGACAAGACATTGACCGATCACATCGTTTCCTACACAACCGGCAAGAACTGTTCGGCCGTCCGCGTCAAAAGGGGGCAGACTTACTGCGAGGAGGATGAACTCAACCCCAAGACAGCCCTTTTTTGTTACCGTACCATTGCCAACGTTACCTGCTATGACCGGCCGGATCCCTACAATGGACGGCAGCGGAAAGTGGACGAGAACGAGCATAATTTTCCCGCCAAGCCCTTGGTTCCCGACGTCTCCAAGGGGTTCTTCTAAGCCGTTGCCGTTGACTGATGCGGGCCATGCTTGGCCGCGGCCGGGGTGATCGAGGTTTGCCCGCATCCTAGCCAAAAGACGATCCCGATGACGCGTTTTGTCGTTGCAACCCTGGTGGCAGGTCTGATGGTCGCCGCAACCTTGTGGTTTTTCCGGGACGACATCAGCGACGACCCGGAAATGGTGGCGAAAAGGCAGGCCATATCGCAATTTCAAGCACAACTCATCCTTGCCGAGAAAGACGACGCCGAGGCCCAATACGCTGTCGCCCGTTTTTACCAGGATGGCAGGGGCGTCAAGAAGGACCCGCGGGCGGCGTTCCGCTGGCATTCGAAAGCGGCGAAAAAAGGTCTTGTCGCCGCTCATTACGCCCTCGGCGCCATGTACGATCGTGGCAAGGCCGTCAAACAGGATTACTACAAGGCGGCGGAATGGTATTCCCCGGCCGCCCACCAGGGCCGTCACCCCCCCGCCCAGTTCGCCCTGGGGCAACTGTATTTTCATGGCCGCGGCGTTGTCCACGATTACGCCGAAGCGGTTAAATGGTACCGGCGAGCGGCCGAAAGAGGCCATCCCCCCGCCCAGTTTCTGATGGGCGCCGTGTACCAGCAAGGCTGGGCGGTGCCCGTCGATCTGGTGGAAGCCTATATGTGGTACACGCTGGCCATTCCCAAGGCGGAACAAGCGATGGCCGTCAACCAAAGTTACAATCCCGTCGTTACCCGCGACGAAATCGCCGAAAAGCTGAACCAGTTTCAGATATCCCGGGCGTTGCGAAAGGCCGATCTATGGCGGCAAAAGAACGATACGGTAAAATTTCTCCGTCAGCGGGGAGGAGGCTTGCGGACCCGACGCAAACGACCTCCTCCGCCCAAACCGGAGCCGGAAAATCCCGCCTACGTCAAGCTGCTGTCGTTCGAGGCGCCCGTTAAAAGCGCCGAACCCCGTTCCCATCCCCTTGCCGTAATTCTGAAACTGCCGGACATGCGAAGCATCGACTTCGTTTGTCGGCTTTCCCCGCGGATAAGGGATTCCGTCGTTCAGGTTCTCACCTCCAACCCGCTAACGCCACGGGAAGGAAAAATCGACTTCACGGCGCTTGCCGATCTGCTGCTGGCTCCGATCAACAGGGCTTTGGACCGGCAAGCGGTTTCCGCCGTCACGGTGGTGGCGGGCTCTAAAAACAGGGAAGGCAAGGTTGTCTTTAAAATGCCGATGGCGGACGTTCGCGGCTGTCGGGGGAAAAAAGCGGAAAATCGGGACTAGGGAATTTCAGGTTTAGTCGGCGCCGGCGGCTTGAAGGGCCGCTCTTTCTTTTGGCCGTTCTTTGGCTTATGGATGAAGATGCTAATGAAAGTTCTGCTGACGAGCACGCTGAAACGAATTCACGACCCAAAGTCCTGGCGTCTGGGCAAGGGCCAGGATTCCTTCAATTATGGAATAGCTTGTGTCGCCGCCATGGCCGAGAAGGCCGGTTACGACGTGGAATGCCTGGATCTTTTCCACAACAACTGGCGCGCCGGGGACCTGGAAAGGCATGTGGCCGAAAAGAAATTCGATGTGGTCGGCATCGGCTTTTTCACCCCCCAGACCGACCTTGCCCAGAAGACGGCGGCCGTGGTCAAGCGGGTCTTGCCCAATAGCAAGGTTGTGTTCGGAGGCATCCACGTGACCTCCGTTCCCGTCGAGACCCTGGACGAAACGCCGGAAGCCGACGCCTGCGTCGTCGGCGAAGGGGACTACACCTTTACCGAACTCCTGGATTGTTGGCGGGACGGCGGCGACATCGCAACGGTGGCCGGCATCGCCTATCGCCAAAACGGCAAGGCCAGGACTAGCGGTCCACGCGGCTCGGTGCGCGATCTCGACGACCTGCCCATGCCGTCCTATCACCTGTTTCCCATGCGGGAATACGAGGTCTCGCCCAACATCAGCTTCCGTCCGCCGACGGTCTCTTTTCAGGTGACGAGGGGCTGTCCATTCAAGTGCACGTTTTGCGAATACACCACTGTCGGAGGGCCCAAGATCCGGCATAAATCCATTCCCAGGATCATCGATGAAATCCGCTACCTGAGAGACGAGTTCGGTTTTCACTCGCTGGTGTTCCGGGATTCCACCCTGCCGACCAAGCGCAAGTTCCTGGTCGAGCTCTGCGAGGCGATGATCGAGGCCAAAATCGATATGCCCTGGATGTGTTATTCCAGGGTCGACCTAAAACTACCGAGGGAAACCTTCCGCCTGATGAAGCGGGCCGGCTGTTGGCAGATAGGGTTCGGCTGCGAATCCGGCAACCAGAAGACCCTTGATCGGCTGAAGAAGGCGACCACCGTCGAACAGAACATGGAAACGCTCAAGATCGCCTACGGGGAGGGCCTTTCCATCAGCACCACCTGGATGCTGGCCCTGCCCGGCGAGACGGTGGAGGACGCGGAGAATACGATCCGCTTCGCCCTCGACACGCCGGCCCATATCGCCAAGTTCTACCTGCCGGTCCCCTATCCCCGCTCGAACCTGGAGCGCGCCTGCCGCGAGGACGGCGGCCTCAGGGAGGGGATGAGTTACGCCAACTACGACCTCTACGATCAGAGCGACCCCATCTACGTCAACCCCCTGATCGGCAAGGAGCGCCAAGTCCGCCTGACACGGGACGCCTACCGGCGGTTCTATTCGAGCCCGCGCATGTGGGGGCGCAACCTGGCTCAGATTAGAAACCTTGACATGGTCAAGCGCTACTACGACGGCGTGAGGCTGCTCCTTGCCGGATAGATGCCGGGTCATTGCCCTGTCGGACATGGAGGGCGCCAGCCATGAATGACCGGCCGCCGCCATTTCACGCCAGCAAGGGCGAAATCCTGCTCGCCCTTTGGGTATTGGCCGTTTTCGCGCTTTATCTCTGGCAGTTCCGCGGCCTTGCGCCCGGCATTTTCGCCCTGGTCTTCCCGGCATGATCGGGCCGCTTGCGGTCATCGCCATGACCGTCGCCTGTCTGGGGGCGGGGGCCTTGACGCTCTCCGTTCTCGGCCTTTGGCGCGGCATGCCGCCGGGAGAGCGGGCGGCACTCGCCTTCGCCGTCGGCTTCGGGCTTGTGGGATGGCTGATGTTCTGGCTGGGAACGGCGGCGCTGCCGGCCCCCGGCTATTTATGGGCTGGCGCCGGGCTGCTTTCGCTTGGGGCTCTCAAGTTCAGGGAACCCGCCGCCGCGCCGGCGGCGGAAAAACCAACGCCCGTGACCTGGATGCTCCTGGCCCTGCTCGCCCTGGTCCTGGGCCTCGACGCCGCCGAGGCGCTGGCGCCGCCGGTGGACGCCGACACGCTCGCCTATCATTTCGAGCTGCCTCTCAGGTTCGTCGAGGCCGGTCGGGTTTTTTTCGTTCCCCGGGCGACCGACGGCGCGATCCCCCTGCTCGTTCACATGACCTATGCGGCGGTGCTGGCCATGGGCCGCGCCGGCGGCGGGACCGGCGACTTGGCGCTGACCGGCTGGACGTTCGTCAGCGGTTGGGCGGCGGCGGCGTTGCTGTATGCCTTGGCCCGAAAGTGGCTCGGCGTGAGCTGGTCGCTGGCGCTGGCGCTACTGTTCCAGACCCTGCCGGCGATGATCTACGGCGCCGGGTCCGGCCAGATGGAGGCGCGGCTGGCCATGTTCGCGCTCGCCGCCGCCGCCGCCCTGATCGCGGACAAGGACGGCCGCCGTCTGGCCCCGGCCGTTTTGCTCGGGCTGGCGGCGGGGTTCTACGCCGGAGGCAAGTATTCCGGCCTGATCTTCGCCGCCGCCGCCGGCCTCGCGCTGCTTTCCACCGGCGGCAGGTGGCTGGCCCGTGGCGCCGTGTTCGGACTGACGGCCCTCGCCGCCGGGGGGCAATGGTACGGATGGAATGTCCTGCACACGGGCGACCCGCTGTTTCCCATGCTTTTCACCAGACTTGGGCTCGCCGACCATGTTTACTGGACCGCCGATCAAGCGGCCACCTTCGACACCTATTTCAAGACAAGAGGAAACGCCGTCCGGGGCATGCTCGGGGTGCTGGCCTATCCCTTTACGGTGACGTTTTTTCCGCCCGCGGAAATCGACTCGGGACGCGTCGGCATGGGACCGTTTTTCGTCATGGCGCTTTCCGCCGCCCTCCTCGGACTGTGGCTATCCCGTGGCCGCTTGAGGGACAGCGCCCTTCTGCCGGTGGCGGTGCTCATTGGCGCTTTCTATCTGCTGTGGATCAACTTCGGCGTCATTCCCAAGGTCCGGCACCTGCTGCCCGTCTCGGCGCCGCTGCTGCTCTGCCTGGTAGTCGCCGCCGTCAGGGGGGGCGGGGCGGTCGTGCTCCGGCCCCTGGCCCTTGCCTTTATCCTGACGCTTGCCGCGCAGACCGCCGCCCAGGGCCTGTTCGCCAGGTCCTATATAAAAAGGCTTGTTGCCGGGGAAGAGCGGGACGCTTTCCTCGCCAGGGTGGTCACCGATTATGCGCCGGTGCCGTGGATCAACGCCAACCCCCGTATCAAGGGCCTGTTGCTGTTCGACCGCCAGCTCCGTTACACGCTCGATGTTCCCTGGGTAAACGCCCACGAGCTGACCCAGGTGCAAATCGACACCCGGCTGGGCCGTGTAGAGCCCGGCCGCTTCCTTGAGCAAATCCGGGCCCTGGGCGTGACCCATATACTCTTCAGGTACGCGCCGGAAGCGGAGAAGCCGGCCGCCAGCGCCGCCCTGGCCCTGGACGTGCTGGAGCGGCGCGGCTGTCTGGTCGTCGAAAAAACCTTCGAGGTCACCGGCTACGCTTCAAGAACCCTGGAACTGAAAAAGGGGGAAAGAGCGCCGAAGGCGGTCTGGCGCGTCCGCGATGGCCCCTGCGGGATCGCCGGCGGCGGCGGGCGCTTCGAAAAAAGAATGAGGCCATGAGAGTCGTTTTAATCAATCCCGCCTTCAACCGGTACGGCGGCCTGGAGGGGCACGGCGGCAAACAGATTCCGATAAGTCTTTGCTATCTCGCCGCCTATGCCCGCCGCGAGCATCCGGACATCGAGTTCAAGATCATCGACTCGGATGTCCGCGGGATCACCCATGCCCAGACGATGGCCGAGGCCAAGGCCTTCTCGCCGAACCTGATCGGGATTACCGCCAATACCTGCGTGTTCGATTCGGTGATCGACCTCATCGGTTTTTTGCGCGAGGGGGTTCCCGGGGTGCCGATCATCATCGGCGGCTCGCACCCGACCGCTCTGCCGGCGAGGGCGATGGACGAAAGCGGCGCCGACTTCATCGCCCTGCGCGAGGCCGAGCTCAGCTTTTCCAACCTGCTCGGCCAGCTCAAATCGGGCGACGGAGATTACGCCAAGATCAACGGCATCGGCTATCGCGGCGGCGACGGCGAGCTGCGCTTCACCCCGCCCCAGGAATTGATCGCCGATCTCGACGACATTCCCTTCCCGGCCCGCGACCTGGTGGACAACGGCATTTACGCGGCGGCGCCGACCAAGCGGGTTTCGGCGGAGCCGAACACCATGATCGTCGGTGGCCGGGGATGTCCCTATATGTGCGGTTTTTGCAGCGTTCAGACCATCTTCACCCGCAAGATACGCTACCGGAAGCCCAAACTGGTCATCGACGAGATGGAAGAGTGTATTTCCCGCTATGGCATCAGCTCGTTCGCCTTTACCGATGAGATTTTCACCTCCCATAAGAAACGCGTCAAGGAACTCTGCGCCGAAATCGTCAAGCGTAAAATCGACGTTTCGTGGAACTGCTTCGCCCGCGCCCATAACCTGGACCGGGAGACCCTCGAGGCGATGAGGGACGCCGGCTGCCGCAAGATCAGCTTCGGCATCGAATCGGGAAACCTGGAGGTGCTGGGCAACATCGACAAGACCCTGGACCTCGAGGAGGCCGAAAGAGTGGTCAGGCTGACCAAAAAAATCGGTATTCCGACCCACGCCAGCTACATCCTGGGGTATCTGGGCGAGAACGAGACCTCCATGAAGGACACCATCCGCTTCGCCAAGAAGCTGAACACCGAGATCGCCGCCTTCTTCATCGCCAGCCCCTTGCCGGGAACGCGCTTTTACCGGGAGGCGCTGGAGCAGGGCCATCTGGACGAAAAAGCGCCGTGGATCAATTATTCGCCCTTGTCGAACCACCCTTCGGTCTACGCGGCGCCGGGGCTGAGCATGGAGACCATCCGAAAATGGCACCGCCATGCCATCAGGAGCTACTACCTGAGGCCGCGCTACATCCTGTCGCGGCTGTTCGGCATCCGCCATTGGTACGACGTGAAGAACATCCTCGGCGGCATCAAGTTCTTCTTCAATATCAAGTCCTAGGAACAGGCGTCGTGTAACGCCCCATCAGGGGCAGGCCGGCCACCGCCGCAAACAGGTGGCGTAGCGTGGCGAGCACTCCCAGGGCGGCCGCCGCGGGCGCGTCCATATAGGCCGCGAACAACAGGATGAAGGCGGCGTCGCGGGTGCCGATACCGGCGAAGGTCAGGGGAACCAGCCCGGCCAGAATGGCTAGCGGGACCAGGGCAAGGGCGTCCAGGAACGGCGCTTTGGCGCCCAGCGCCGGAACGAACATCCAGATCTGGATAAGCTGCAGCAGCCAGATCGCGCCTGACAGGGCGAGCAGCCCGGCAAGGAGCTTCCGGTTGCGCCAGACGTAAGCATGCATTTCCCTCCAGGCCGCGGAAAGGGCGTCGAGTCTGGCCTCGAATCTTTGCGGCAGCAGGGTCCGTGAAACGGCGAGGAAGGCATCGGCGGCGGGGAGCGATCCCAGGAGCGCCAAGCCGATGACGAAACCAAGACCCACCGCCGCCGTCAGTGCCCAGAAAAAGAAATCCTTGCCGGGCAGAAAAAAAAGTCCGACGACACACCAGGCCAGGAGGGCCAGCATATCGCAGCTTTTCTCGAAAACCACCAGGGAAAGGGACAGCGAGCCGGAAAGCCCGGTGTGCCTTGTCATGAAGTAGCTCTTGGCTACGTCGCCCATCTTCGAGGGCAGCACCATGTTCATCACCCAGCCGGCCAATGTCAGGCGGATGGATTCGGCGTAAGACGGGCCGCGCCCGCCTGGCGCCATGCGCTTCAGCCGCCAGGCGGTCATCAGGGTCGTCGGCACCAGCAACAGGTAAGAGCCGGCGGCCCACAAGGCATCGACGCCGGCGAGGGCGTCCACAACCGCGCCCAGGTCGAAGCGCCAATAGATGAGCGCCAGGATGGAGGCGCTGACGCCAAGGGAAACCAGCGTTTTCATTCAATTACCGGATCCGGGGGGCCAGACGTATTCCTCGGAAAGGCCAGAATCGAGAGGCCTCGGGCCTCCTCCCGCAAGCGGGGGCAGCCATTCCTCGGGCGAAAAGCCGCCGGCACTGGCGACGTGCCGCAAGTTCTGTCTCGGCGACGGTTGGGCGACCGCCCCCGGCCGCGCCTCGATGCCATCGGCGACGCGCAGCCCGCCGCCTTCGGCGCGGATGGCGCGCTCGAACCGGGGGCCGCGCGCCGATCCGGGCCGGAAAATGAGCATTTTCTTGAGCAACGGCGTCAACCTTTCGTGCAGCAACAGCGCCAGCACCCGGAGCGCCATATGCCGGACCGGACCCGGCCGATGGGCGCCGACCGCGTGCGTGGGGCCGGTTACGCGCAGGCTGTCCGCGTCGGCCTCCGCCCTCCAGGCGTCCGACTGCCAGTTGGTGGTCCACAATGCCCTCCCCTCGCGGATGCGCCAGCCGTGGTCGAGCACCGGCGGCCCACCGCGGCGGTGGATTCTCAGAACGCCTCCCTTGCGGGCGCCGGCGAAGGCGGTCCAGTCCCCCTCCCGGCCACGGCGCAGCCAGAAACCGGCCCCCTCCAGCCACAAGGTCTCGGGGGTCTCCGGGGCCTCGCCCGCGACCATGGCGGCGAGATGGGGCAGGCAGCGCACCAGGCTGGCGAAGATGTAATGAGCGTGATAACGATCATCGGTGGCCGAAAGGAAGTGGCCCGGTTCGCCAAGGCCTCCGAACAGGGCTTCCACCAGCCAGGCGGCAAGGGGATTTCGGGCGCCGGCGCGGACCAGCCCGTAAGGGACCACATAATCCGTGTTGCGGGCGTTCAGCGTCCACGGAAGTTCGCCGTCGGCGCCGAGCAGGGAAGCCAGGAAGGAAACCGCCCGGTCCGTGGCCGCCTGGGCCCGTTCGTCGCCGGTGGCGTCGAAATAATCGGCAAGGGCGTCGAGGGTCACCGTCAGGTAGCCGAAGTCGGGACCGCCGTATTCGTCGAACCAGCCCTCGGGGTGCTGGGAGGCGAAGAATTTCTCGGCGTGGCGTTCGACGGACCCCCTTGGCGGCGCCATCGCCTCGATCTTTTCGGCCAGGGCCAGCCCAGCCAGTCCGGCCGCCTGCTGGTTGCTGGCCCGCGTCTCGGCGCGGCCCGCCACATGCGCTGAAAGACGCCGCAATCCCGGCCAGCGGACGCCCTCCAGAAGGTGTGGCGCCTGCTCCCGCCAGTTCAAAAGCACCCGCGCCGCCGCCCGCAGGGAAAATGCCGCCGCCGGATAGCTGCGCTCGAAAGGATAGTACTCGTCGACGCCGCCTGTCGGGCCGACCCGAGCGGAAAGGTCGTTGACGGCGGCGACGCACCAGGATTCCGTGATTTCTCTCGACGCCTGAGCGGCCAAATGCCCGGCCCTCACGGCCTCCAACGTGAAAAGGCCCTGCTGGAGGACGGCGGAGGCGAAGTCGCGCATCTTGTAATGCCAGTGATTGCGGTCGAAGCAGCCGAACGTGGGCGAGTCGGGATCGCGGTCCATCTGGGTCAGCACTCGCGCCAGCTGGGCCTCGGCGTAAGCGGCGAACGATTTTTCGAGCCCGCTCACCGGGCGGCCCCGGTGATTTCCCGCCAGCGCTCGGGGTTTCGCCAGGTGGTGAAGGTGGTTTCGCCCAGGCCGCGGCGCTTGGCCGGCTTCGACATCCCCTTCCAGGACTTGCGCAGCAGGTTGAAGGCGGGCCCGACGAGCGCCAGCGGCATTTTCTCCACCAGCCACCGAGCCCAGCCCTGCCGGCCGACGGCGAAGAACAGGCCGATCACCGCCTCCACCCGCCGCCTCGTGGCCGGAATGGTTTCGGGCGCGTAACCGAAATCGGGGATGGGAAGACCTTTTTTCCTTTGCGCGTCCAGGCGCAGGAACGTGCCTCTTTTCTTGAAGTCCAGCATGTGCCCGTGCATGGCCAGCGCCTCGTCGACGCCGACGTTCTCCAGGACCAGCTCGCCCTTGTCCCGGAGCTCGTCCAGGACCGCCAGGGCTTCGGCGTTGCGGGCGACGATCACCGAATGGCCGCCGCCCTGGCTTTCGAACCGGGGCGACCAGGCATCGCCGACCGAAAGGTCGGCGGTTTCGTTGGTGAAGTCGGGGGTGATCTGGCAGTTGCGGGAGACGTAGAAGGGAATCAGGTAGTTGTAATAGAACTTCTCGGCCCGGCGGGTCCGGCCGTCGGCGGTCTTGATTTCCAGGTGTCCCGGCCACTCTCCGGCCCGCCATTCGAGCGATGCGACCGCAACGTCGTCGGCGACGCCCTCGGCGCGGAGAAAGGCGCGGACGGCGGCGGCGTACATGTTGGTGCCGGCGTATGGGCCGGCGGCGAAAACCACCTTGGCCGCCGCCGGATGGCCGGCGGCCTGCAGCAGGCGCAATGCCGTCACGTGCTCGGGCAGGCCGACGAAGGCCAGCGGCCCGTCGAAAGCCTCCATCCGGGGAAGGATATCAAGCATGGGCGTTACCGAATAGACGCTCCCGGCGGCGGCCAGGACCTCGTTTCGGCTGGTGGCGATGACCGGCTCGGCGGCCTCCGGCCGGGTCCGGCTCTGTCGCAGCACTACCGCTCCCTTCACCCGCCCGGTCTCCAGCAAGTGGATGAGCGTCCGGCTGATGATTCCGCCCGATGCGCCTCTCCGGCGCACGGTTTCGTCCGCCGCGTGGCCGATGAAAAGGCCGGCTCGAGGGCCAAGGAGGGGATTGTCCGCCCTCCGCCCCATCCGCTCGAAGAGCTCCGGGTAGGGCACCCCGCGCCCCGTGCAGACGGCCCAGGCCCGAGCCAGCCCCGCCGCCTTCATCTCGGCGGCGGGGCGCCGCGGCCTGGGCAGCGGTCCCAGCGGTGTTTCCTCGAAGGCGAGCAGTTCCGGGTTGAGCCCGACGCAGGCGCCGCAATGGGTGCAATTACCGGGGGAGAGGACGTCGTGTTCTAAACGTTCCCATGGGGTCATGGCCCGCCGGTCCGCCTTTCCAAATCGGCGCGGCGCTGCCTGAGGCGGATTTCCTCCAACAGGGTGCGGTTGACCGCCTTGAGGTCGGCGATAAGGCCGAAGAACCAGGTCTGTACCCCGGTCAGCATCAAGACGGCGGCGAGGATCAGGCTGGGCAGGTAGGTGCGCCCCGGGTCGGGGAAGAAATAGGCGAGCACGAACCAGCGGGCTCCCAAAAAGACGCCCAGAAGAAACGGGACGCCGCCAAGGAGAAGGAAAAAGCGAAGCGGCCGGTAGACCATGAAGATACGCAGAATGATGAAGACCGAGCGCAGGACATAAGAAGGAATGCTCTTGATCAGCCGCGACGGCCTGAGGTCCGGGTTCACCCGCACCGGCACCGAGGTGATGGGGATACCCTTCTGGCCGGCCTGGATGATGGTCTCCAGGGTATAGGTGTGGGTGCTGAAGACGTTGAGCCGCATGGCGGCGTCGCGGGAAATGGCGCGAAAGCCGCTGGGGGCGTCGGGGACGTCGGTGCCGCTGGCGGCGCGCACCGCCCAGCTTCCCAGCTTTTGCAACAGTTTCTTGGCGGCCGAGAAATGGGCGATGTCGTCGATGGGGCGGGCGCCGACGACGATGTCCGCCCTGCCTTCGAGGATGGGCCGGACCAGGGCCTCGATATCGCGGCCGTCGTACTGGTTGTCGGCGTCGGTGTTGACGATGATGTCGGCGCCGGACCCGAGGCAGGCGTCGAGGCCGGTGATGAAGGCGTTGGCCAGCCCCCGGTTCCGGGGCAGGTCGATGATATGATCGACGCCACCCGCCCGCGCCGCCTTGACGGTGCCGTCGGTGCTGCCGTCGTTGACGACAAGCGTTTCGATAATGTCGATTCCGGAAATCTTCGAGGGCAGGTCCCGCAAAGTTATGGGGAGGGTTTGCTCCTCGTTGAAGCAGGGAATCTGGATGATAAGCTTGGTCATGCCGGTTTCAGGTCTTCGCCGCATGGACATCATGGGCTAAATAGACGGGTTGAATAGCATATCCAGGAGCCCCGAATCACGTCCCTGTCCGTGGAATGATGAATCCTGAAGCCCCGAGAGCCGCCACCACCGCCCGTCCGGACGCCGTCTCCTACGTGCTGGCGGCGGCGCTGGGGCTGGCGCCGGTGCTGTCCTTTTTCGAGCCCCGCTGGGTAACGCCCCTGGTGGTGACGGCGGCGGTCGCCGGACTGGCGATCCTGTTGGCGCGGAAACAACGGCCGCGTCTGCTTGGCGGCTGGGCGGGACGTATCGTCGTCCTGTTCTGCCTGTGGGCGGCGGTGAGCACCGTCTGGTCCCTGGACGCCGGACTGGCCGTCAAGGGGGCGTTCAAGCTGTCCGGGAGCATGCTGACAGGGTCGGTGATCCTGGCGATGGCCCTGTCCCTCAAAGGCGAAGGGATCAGGTTTGCCGGTTTCGCCGCGCTGGCCGGCTTCACCGTGACCCTGGCCATGTGGGCGGCGGAGATTCTCTTCGACGGCCCCATCACCGTCAAGCTGATCGGATTCCCCTTGCCTAAAAATTCCGGCTTTTTCTGGCTCAACTCCACTGGTGCCATCCTGACGATTCTCGCCTGGCCGGTCTCGGCGTTTCTGGTCCGCCTCAAGAAAGCGCCCGTCGCCGTCTTTCTGTTCGCCGCCGTGTTTGTGACCGCCTACCTGCATGAATACAACTCCGGCATGATCGCCCTGATTTTTGGGGCTCTTGCTTTCGCCCTGGCCTGGTTTGTTCCCCGCCGCTGGTTCTCGGGCTTGCTGGCGGCGGTCCTGGCGGGCGGGATTTTGTTGGCGCCGCTGGTTCCGCTGAAGGTTCTCGATCCGGTCGCCTTCGCCAGGAATCCGAGCGTCCCCCAGGCGGCCGTGCATCGGCTCCATATCTGGCGGTTCACCGCCGAGCGGATTATGGAAAAGCCCGTCCTGGGCTGGGGAATGAACGCCTCCCGGGTCATTCCCAGGAGGAAGGAGCAGGCCAGGGACGATGTGCGCGGCACCTACGGGCAACTGATGCCGCTGCACCCCCACAACTTCGCTTTGCAGGTGTGGCTGGAGACGGGCGCGCCGGGGGCGGTTCTGGTGGCGCTTTTCGCCGTCGTTTTGTTGAGACGGATCGGCGGCGCCAAGTCCGGCAGGCCGGGGACGGCCCTGTTCGCCGGCCAGTTTTTCACCGGCGTCGGGATTCTGGCTTTCAGTTTCGGCGTCTGGCAAAGCTGGGCGCTCGCCAGCCTGTGGCTCAACGCCTCGCTGATGGCGGCGCTGTTTCTGGAGAGGGAATCAGGACCGGGCCAGGGGGAGGAGGCATAGCAGAAGGTTGGCGTAGGCCCGCGCGGTGAAGGGAAAGAGCGAGAGGCTCTTGAACGTCGATGCCCGGCAGGCGCGGCGGTCGCCGGCGGCCAGGAACTTGCGCGCCGCCCCGTAATGGATGAGGGCGATCCGGCGGCGCCACCGTATGGGATCGGGCCACCGTTTGCCGGCCATGGCGCGGTAATGGTCCTCGACCACGCGGAGGCTGGAATCCCGGTGCAGTTGGATAGAGTTCGACGCGCTGCTTTCGTGGATGCGGTAATCGGTGAGCAGGTCCGGGATGAAGGCGAAGCAGGCGCCGGCGCCGGCCATTTTGAGCCACAACTCGTAGTCCTCGGCGGTGATGTAGGCGCGGTCCTCGGAGAAGCCGCCAAGGCCTTTGAGGAATTCCGTGCGGATCAGGATCGCCGACGGGGTCATGCAGGAGCCCCCGAAGAGCAGGCTGCGATAGCGGGCCTTGTTCCCGGGCCCCGACAGGATGGTGCGGATTTCCCTTTCCCCCTTGAACATGACCAGCCCGTGACCGACGACATCGAGGGCGTCATCGGCGGTGGCGAGGCATCGCTCCAGCTTCTCCGGCCTCCACTTGTCGTCGGAATCGAGGAAGGCCGTCCATTCGGCGCGCGCTTTCGCAAGCCCAAGGTTGCGCGAGGCGGCGATGATCCCGCCGTTGGCGAAGTTGACCATGGTGACGCGGGGGTCGGCGAGGCTTTCGACCGCTTCGACCGTGTCGTCGCTGGAAAAATTGTTGACGACCACGGCCTCCCAGTCGGGCATAGTCTGGGCGAGGACGGAAGCCAGGGCTTCGCGCAAGTAGGCGGCTTGGTTGTAGGTGGGAATGACGACCGAGATCCGGGGCCTGTTCACCGGTCCGCCTCCGCCTCGGCGGAGAAGACCCGCTCGCATAAAAGCAGGGTGGCGTCGATCTCGCCGGCCAAGTCGTTTTCCAGCCGGAAGCCGGTGGCCAGCAGCCTCTCTATGCGGTAGTCGAGCGGCGTTTCATTGCGCTCTTTCGGCGCGGTTTTGCGGCGGACGGGAGGCGTGAAGCCGAGCGCGCCGCCACAGCGCCTGGCGATCAGTTCGGCCATTTCCATGGTCGAGCGGCTTTTCCCGCCGCCGATGTTGAAAAGTCCCTCGCCCCAGGCCCCGGCCGGCAGGGCGAGAAAATACTCGATGGCGCGGGCGATGCCGGAAATCGCCACGAAGTCCCGGCGGTCGCCTCCGTCGCCCCCGAGGACCAGCTCCCGCGCCGCGGCCGCCTGCCGGCAGAGATCGTTGCAGAGCAGCATCCAGCAGTCGGCGGCGGAGTCCATGGGGGCGCCGACGGCGTTGGAAAGCCTGAGGACCAGCCCGTCAAGCCTTGACGCCCGCACCAGCTTCTCGGCTTCAAGGTGGGTGGCGGCGTAGGGATGTTTTGGATCGGGAAGGGTGTTTTCGTCTATTACCCCTTGCAATGGCGCGCCGTAGACATGGGCGGTGGAAAGATAGACGAAACGTTTGGCGCCGGCCGCCGCCGCCGCTTCGACGAGGCGGCGTGTCCCTTCGACGTTTACCTCATGGGCAAGCTGCGGATCGGCGGCGCAGGCTTGCGCGTTCAAGGCGGCCAGGTGGATGACCGTGGCGGCGCCCTGGCAAGCCCGTTCCAGCGCCGCGCCGTCTCGCGTATCGGCTTCCATGACTTCCAAGTCCCCGGCCCAGGCGGGGCGGGCCCCAGGCGGGCGGCGGGTGGAGGCGCGGAGACGGTAACGGCCGGTCCGTCTCAGGCGGTCGAGCAAGCGGCCGCCCAGGTAGCCCAGGCCGCCGGTGACGAGGACGGTTTCGCTCATCCGTGCCGCGTCGACCAGTCATAGGGAATCGAGGGGTCGTCGTGGGCCAGGTGCTCGATCTCGTCCGGGTCGTGGGGGATGGTGGCGCAGTTGGCGACGATGGAGGTCGCGTCGCCCAGGCCCTTGAAGCCGTTCCAGATCATCGGCGGTACCGTGACCAGGCGGTAGTTGTCCGGGCCCATGACGACTTCCTGGATATTTCCCTTGGTCGGGCTTCCTTGCCGGCCGTCGAAAAGAACGAAGCGGACCTTGCCCAGCGGCGCCGCGTAATTCAGCTTCATCCGCTTATGGATGTGCCAGGCCTTGATCACGCCCGGATGGATGGTGGAGAAATAAATCTCGCCGAATTCCTCGAACACGTCCCAATCGCGGCGCAGCATGTGCATCACCTTGCCGCGCTCGTCGGAAATCTGCTTCAAGGGGGTGACAACGACGCCGTCGATCATGGCGGACCCTCCATGTAGGCGGCTATCTGGCGCCGGGTCGCGTCGATGGGCGCTTCTCCGCCGTGGACGGCGCGGTGCCAGGCGACGGTTTCGGCTATGCAACGGCCCGTGTCCCATCTGGGCGACCAGCCGAGCCCGGTCTCGGCCTTGCCGATGTCGAGTTGCAGCAGAGTCGCTTCATGGGGGGCGTCGGGATCGGCTTCGATGACTATTTCGCCCTCTCCCCAGCCCTTCACCACGGCTTCCGCGAGGTCGCGGACCGTGCTCGTGGAATCGGGCCTGGGTCCGAAATTCCATGACCCGGCGGCGTCTTCCGGGGCCTCGATGAGGCGCGCCGCCAGCAGCAGGTAGCCGGAAAGCGGCTCAAGGACGTGCTGCCAGGGGCGGGTGGCGTCCGGGTTGCGCAGACGGATAGGCCGTCCCGCCTCCAGCGCCCGGATGCAGTCGGGAACGATGCGGTCGCGCGCCCTGTCGCCGCCGCCGATGACGTTGCCGGCCCGCGCGCTGGCGGCGGCGAAGCCGTCCCGGCCGGCGAAGTAGGAGTCCATATAGGACCGGAAAATAATCTCGGCGGCGGCCTTGGAGGCGCTATAGGGGTCGCGGCCTCCCAGCCGGTCGTTTTCCCGGTAGCCTCTTTCCCATTCCTGGTTCCAGTAGCACTTGTCCGAGGTGACGAAGACCAGGCTCTTGACGGACTCGCATCCGCGCACCGCCTCCAGCACGTTCACCGAGCCGCCGACGTTGGTGTCGAAGGTGAGCTTGGGCTGGTCATGGGAAAGCCGCACCAGGGACTGGGCGGCGAGATGGAAAACGATCTCGGGTTCCGTTTCGGCGAACGCCGCGGCGACGGCCCGCCGGCCGCGGATGTCGCCGTCCACATGGCGGATCACCCCGCCGAGTCCCAAATCGGCGAACAGCGGCCGGTCCTCGTCGGGCGGCAGGGCGAAGCCGGTGACCTCGGCCCCAAGCTCGGAGAGCCACAGCGCCAGCCAGGAGCCCTTGAAGCCGGTATCGCCGACGAGAAGAACCCGGCGGCCGCGAAAGGCCTGAAGGAAGTCGCCCGTCACCAGTTTTTCCAGGCTGCTTCGCCGCCCTCCCAAAGGCCGTTGAGAAGCCGGTAATCCCGGTAAGTGTCCATGCACTGCCAGAAGCCGTCGTGCCGGTAGACCATCATCTGTCCGTCGCCGACCAGGGCGCGAAGCGGTTCTTGCTCGAACACAAGGTCCTGGCGGTCGTCCAGGTAGTCGAAAAGCTCCCGCCGGCAGACGAAGAAGCCACCGGAGATGCGCCCGCCCGTGGCCTGGGGCTTCTCGTTGAACTCGGTGACCAGGCCGCTTTCGTCGCCGGCCAGCTCGCCGAAGCGGCCGGGCGGGCGGACGCCGGTGACGGTGAGTATCCTGCCGTGCGATCTGTGGAAGTCGACAAGGGCCTCGTAGTCGATGTCGCCGAGGCCGTCGCCGTAGGTCAGCATGAAGTTCTCGTCGCCTTCGAGATAGCGGGCCACCCTTTTCACCCTGGCTCCGGTCAAGGCGTCGAGGCCGGTGTCGGCGAGGGTCACCTTCCATCCCTCCTCGTCGTGGGCGCCGTGGTATTCGACGGCCTTGTCGGCGCCCAGCGTCAGGGTGAAGTCGCCGGTATGGGCCTCGTAGTTGAGGAAGAAGTCCTTGATCGCTTGTTGCTGATATCCAAGGCAGAGGACGAAATCGGTGTATCCGCCGCCGGCATAGGACTTCATGATGTGCCAGAGGATGGGGAACTCGCCGACGGGGACCATCGGCTTGGGGATGTTGTCGGCGACGTCGCGGATGCGGGTCCCCCGCCCGCCGCAGAGAATGACCACTTTCATGGAATGTCCCTTTTTCTAGCCCAGCCGCCTCTTCAGGAACGCCGTGAACGGCGACATCAGCGGGTTGTCCCGAACCAGCAGCCGGTAGAGATAGTCGATACGCGGATGCAGCAGGATGTAATGCCGGACCGTGTGGACGGCGATACTCAGGAAGTCCCAGTTCCCCTTGTAGACCTTGTACCAGAACAGCACGTACTCGCGGACGATGCGCCGCTTCGAGAAGCCCGGCAGGTCCAGGTAGGCGGTGGTCCGTTCGCGGGCCGCCTCGGCGCTGCCGGCGTGGCCTTCCGGAATGAGGCCGCGGCTGAGCGCGATATCGTAGAGGTCGGTCCCCACATAAGGATAGAAGATGCAGAGGTAGATGACCTCGGGTTGGCAGGCGCGCGTCACCTCGACGGTCTCCTGGAAGTCTTCGGCCGTTTCCGTGGGCAGGCCGACCAGGACGTAGGTATGGATTTCGATACCGTATTCCTTGGCCGCCCGGCAGAAGGTCACGAAGTCTTCGTTGCTATAACGGGGGCGCCTCAGGACCTCGTTTCGAATCCGTTCGGAGCCCGATTCGAGGCCGATCTTCAGGTACTTGAAATTGGCCTTGCGGAGGCCGTCGAAGAACTTCTTGCGCAGGGCTGCGTCGCCGGCGAACCGCGAGGTGACCGAGAAGTTGGCCCCGAAGACGATCTTGTCCCGGCGTCCGGCGTTGAATTCGGCCAGCGCTTCGAACAGGGCGTCGGCATACTTCATGTTGGCCCCTATGGTCTCCACCTCCAGATAGATGGCGCCGAGGTCGGGATAGGCGCGGGTGATGGCCTCGATCTCGGCGACCACGTTCTCGGGCGAGCGGGTGCGCACGAACTTGCCCTCGGACAGTTTCTGAAAGGCGTGGTTCGAACAGTAGGTGCAGCGGTAGGGACAGCCGCGCCCGATCAGCACCGAGGTGTCGGCGCTCGGATAGGCGATCCAGGGCTCCCAGAGGGTCCGGTCGATGAAGGGAATGGAATCCATGTCCTGCAGGAAGGCCCCCGTGGGGTTGCGCTCCATCTCCCCGGTCCGCGGGTCCTTGATCCACAGGTTGTCGATGCCCGTGGGGGGCGCGCCATGTTCGATCCTGGCGGCAAGCTTGGTGACGGCGATGTCCCCCTCGCCGACGCAGATGGCATCGAAGCCGGAGACCCCGATGGCCTCCTCGGGGTTGAGGGAAACGTGGTGGCCGCCGATGACGACGAAAACGCCGGGGTCGGTCTCCTTGATGGCGGCGGCGATGGCCCTGACGAAGGGGAACTGGGTGGTCACCGCGGTAAGGCAGAACAGCTTCGGGCGTTGCGTCTCGATGTACTCGACGAGCACCGGCCGGTAGTCCTCGGCATGGGTGAAGACCAGCATGTCGACCTGATGCCTTTCGTGCTGCAGCCGCGATGCGATGGTGGCGATGCCGAAGGCGATCTCGGTGCCGTCGGTCAGGGGCTTGCCGGCGCTTTCGTCCGATGTCCTGGAGGAGACCGACTTGGCGACCGTGTAGACGCAGCCTATCCTCATGGGGTGAATTCCTTTCCGGGAACGGCGTTCTCGTAAAGCCCGCGGATGGCGGCGCGGCCCATGGCGAGGACGGCCTCCTCGGCGCTGCCGCCGATATGGGGAGTGACGATAAAGCTTTCCAGACCCAGCAATTCCATATCCTCCGGCGGCTCGCTGGCGAAGACGTCGAAGGCGGCGCCGGCGAGGCGGCGGTCCTTGAGCATTCGTTTAAGCGCCGCCTCGTCCACCAGGCCGCCGCGGGCGGTGTTGATGAGCACGGCGTCGGAGCGCATCAACGCCAAACGTTCGGCGCTCAAAATGTTGACGGTGGTCTCGTCCAGGGGCAGGTGCAGGGTGATGACGTCGGCTTCTTTCAACAGTTCCTCCAGCCCGGCGGGTTCGACGCCGGTTTCGGCGTAGTAGTCCGGGAAGTCAAGGATGTCGTTGGCCAGGACCCGGCAGCCGAAAGCGCGGAGCAGAATTCCCAGGTCCTTGCCGATATGGCCGCAGCCGATGACGCCGACGGTGCGGTCCGATAGCTGGCACCCGGCGTGCTGACGCCAATTCCCCTGGCGGGCGTCCTTGTTGGCCCGTGGCAGGCGGCGCAGCAAGGCGACGGCGAAGGCGACGACCAGTTCGGAAACGGAACGTTTGTTCGTGCCGCCGGTCCATCCCAGCCTGACCCCGTGACGCTCCATGGCCTCAAGGTCGATCATGTCGAGGCCGACCCCGTACTTGGCGACCACTTTCAGTTCCGGCAGCGCTTCGAACAGCGCCTCGTCGAGGACCTCCAGCGCGCAGATCGCCCTGTCGTGGCCGCGCAGGTAATCGACCAGGGCGGCGCCCTCCAGCTTGACGCCGGCGTCGTTGAAGGTGGTGTCGGGGTAGCGCCCCAGGAGCTCCTTGCGCAGCACCGGGTGGCGGGAGAATGACCGCGAGGTGACGGCGACGCGGGTCATGGCCGGGCCACTGTCTCCAGCGCCGCCGGCAGGTCGGAGAACCGGTCGATCGTCACGTCGGCGTCCAAGGGCTTCGAGGCGTCGTTGGGGTAGCCCCAGGAGACCGCGATGGCGGCGACCCCGGCGTCGCGGGCGGCGGCCATGTCGATTTCGCTGTCGCCGACCAAGGCCGCCTTCCTGTCCGCCGCCCCCATCAGCTCCAGGGTGTGACGCACGTGGCGGCCGTCGGGTTTGCGGGCAGGCGCGTCGTCGCAGGAGACGCCCCTGAAGAACGCCTCCAGCCCCAGCGCCTTCAGCACCGAGGCCGTCGCCGCCCTGGGCTTGTTGGTGCAGATGCCCAGGGGCAGGCCGTCGGCGGCGAAGCGGGCCAAAATCTCGCGCCCGCCGGGGAAAACCACCGTCCCCTCCGCGGGGTGTCGCAGGTAATGCTCAAGATAACGCGCGACGGCGGCCGGAATCCCGCTTTCCTCAAGGGGCGCGCCGGTCAACCGGAAGGCTTTTTCCAGCATGTCTCCGGCGCCCCGGCCGATCATCGGCTTCAGCTCCTTGATGGCGAAGGTCCGGCGGCCGTCCTCCGCGAGCAGCCGGTTGACGGCGGCGGCGACGTCGGGAACGCTGTCGATGAGGGTCCCGTCCAGGTCGAAAACAACGGCCTCGATGGCGCTCATTCAGTACCTCCCCCGGTAGGGATCGTTTCCGATGGCCGCCTCGACCAGGGCGACGTCCTCGGGGCTGTCCACCGAGAAGTACGGGCGTTCCGGCCCCGGCGCGATGCGCTGGCGGCGGCCGTTGTCGCAAACACGGTTGGAATCGCAGGCCTCGGCGATTTCCAGCGGCGATTCCGGCTGCTTCGTGAACCAGGCGAGAAAATGACGTCTGAAGCCGAAGATGCCGCCCACCCTTTTCGCCCCGCCTTCCGGCGGGAAGGCCTTGGCGTGGGGGATAGGGCTGCGCGAGGTATAGAGCACGTCGCCTTGTCGGTCGTGGACGACCTTGACGATATCCGGGTTGCGCCACAGCGCCTCGTCGGTGATGGGCATGGTGAGCATGGTGCCTTCGACCGATGAATCCTCGGCGAAGGGGGCGATCACCGCTTCCAGCATGTCCGGACCCAACAGCGGCTCGTCGGCCTGCGCGCAGACGACGATGTCGTCGTCGTCCGCCCCGCGGGCCTCGGCCGCCTCGGCGACCCGGTCCAGCGCCCGGCTGTGGCTGTCGGCGGTCATCACCACCGGGAAGCCCTTGTCTTCGCAAAAAATCCGGATTTCCTCGTCGCAGGTGGCCACGAACAAGCCGTCCCAGCCCTGGAACAGGCGGGCACGGAGATAGCAGTGCTCCAACATGGGGCGGCCGAGAATAGGATGCAGCGGCTTGCCCGGAAAGCGGCTAGCGGCCATGCGCGCCGGCAGGATGCCGATGGTCTTCACGAGGGACGTCCGGGAGCTAGTCTTTGTTTCAACCACTCCGCCGCCGCCCGGCCGGCGATGGCGTGGCCGGCTGGCGTCCAGTGGCCGTCGTGGGCGAAGTGGGTGGGCTTAAAGCCGGCCGTCTCAAAAGCGGCAAAGGGATCGATCACGGCGATGCCTGCTTTCTTCAGGGCCTCCTTCATGGCCAGCCTGAGGTCATGGTGGAAGGAGTCGCCGTCAAGGATTTCAAAGCGCGATGGGATCAGCAGGACAGCGAAGGAAACGTCACCGGTCAGGCCCTTCAGGGCGACGATCTCTCGCGCCGTGCTGGCCGTGCGGCTTTCGATTTCGTCGTCTTCAAAGGGACGCTTGTAGGCGTGTTCCCGTTCCACCAGGCCGAGCGCGATCAGCGGCTCGCGCAGGATATCGACCCGTTTGGCGGCCACTACGACTTGGTTGTAGAGCGCTGAATAGCGGGTCAGCAGGATCTTCGCCCCGGCCAGGGACGGTCCGCCACCCTTGCCTTCCGCCGTCTCCTCCTCGGCGGCGGCGGCGCAATCGTAGTCGCGGACGTCGTTCTCCAGCATCAGGCCGACCACGACGGCGGTCGGCCGAAGGCCGTCGGGCATGCGGGCGGCCAGGGCCTGGTAGCCGCAAACGTCGGTCCCCGGGCTGGCGACGTTGTAAGCCGGCGCTCCGCTAAGCTCGGCGATGAGGCTGGAATACATTTCGTCCCGCTCGACCCCCCAGCCGAAGGAGAACGAGTCGCCGATCACCCAGATCCGGCCGTCGGCCGCCTCCACCGGCTCGTCGTTGCGCAGCCCATGGGCGTTGATGGTGACGCGGACCCGGAAGTCGCCGTTGTTCTGGGCGAAGAAGCCATCGAAGCCGGCCCGGCCGACGTTGGCGGCCCCGAAGCCGGCGACGGACTCGCGGGCCATGAAGCGGCCGGAATAGAAGTCCCGCCAGTCCGGCGTCAGGACTCGCGACGCCACCTCGGCGAAGGCGACGCAGAGGATCAGAACCACGGCCAGCAGGGCGATGTTCTTCCTCATTCGATCTCCGGGATATGGTCGGTGAGATTCCAGCGCGCCTTCCATTGGGGATCGGCGCAATAAATGCGATAGACCAGCCGCATGGTTTTCAGCGCATCCTCCGAGGAGCCGTTGACGATGGGGTTGTCGCCGCGGACGGCGTCGGCGAACTCGGCGACCTCGTCGGTCCAGGAAGGATCGTTTACGTAGCGGGTGGTTTGTTCCTGGGGGTCCCCCTGGTCGTCCTTGGTCTTCCTGGCCACGGTCAGGGTTTCGGCGCCGTAGCTCTTGGAGCCGGAGAGGATGCCGCTCAAGGCGACGGAGCCCTTCTCCAGGGTGAGTTCCAGACTGAAGCGGTGCCTCCACTGGGTGGCGGACGAATGCAGCATGGCCACCTTGCCGTCGGCGGTCCGCATGAGGGCATAAACATTGTCTTCCACATCGTGTTTCCAGAAGCCGTTGGAAACGAAGCCGTGGATTTCCTCGAACTCGCCGGCGAAAAGGCGCAGCAGATCGACCATGTGAATGCCCTGGTCCAGAAGCACGCCGCCGCCGGCGAGCGCCCGCTCGGTGCGCCAGGAGGGCTGGCCGAAGGTGATCAACTGCGATTTGCCGTAAAGTCCGCGCAGGTTCAGCACTTCGCCCAGCTCGCCGCTCCCGACCAGGTCGAGGGCGTCGCGGACCGATTCGTGATAGCGGTGGTTGAATCCGTATTTCAGCTTCTGTCCGGGATGCCGCTTCTCGCGGGCGACCACCTTGGCGATGTCCTCCAGGTCCCGTCCCGGCGGCTTCTCGCAGAACACGTGCAGGCCGCGCTCCAGGCCGGCCATGGTGACCTCGGCGGCGATGTCGTTGCTGAGGCAGACGAAGAGCAGGTCCAGGTCCTCTTCCAGCAGCCGCGAGTAGTGGGTGTGGTAACGCACCCCGTCCTCGAAGGCGCCCTCGCCGCCGAGTTTCCGGTCGCAGACCGCCACCGCCCGCATGTCCGGGTGCTCGTCCACCACCTTGCGGCGGCGGTTGCCGACGATGCCGTAACCGGCGAACCCGACTTTCAAGGCTCCGCTCATCGGGGTGTCCTGTAGATGGCGGAGACCTCCTCGTTGGGCCGGCCGAGGCGTTCCGACTGGGCGTCGCTGTCCACCTCGGCCCAGCCGCCGGCCTCGTCGGAGCGGTAGAAGGCATGAAGCAGCTTCAGGGTGCCCAGGCAGTCGGCCCGGTCGACCGGGTAGGACTCGCCGCCATGGAAGTCCTCGACGATGTCGCCGTACATGGCGGTATGGCCATGGCCGTAGACGGCGCCGTGGCCCTTGATGCCGACGAAGTCCTCGCTATGAACTCCGCATTCGCCGGGGGCCGGCGTGAAGACTTGCAGCTCGTTGACGGCGATGCCGCCGATCTGGGCCAGGCCCTTCGAGCCGACGATGCCGAGCGAAGCCTCGAAGTCGTCGGGGCGGGCGGCCGTGGTCACCTCCAGCAACCCCACGGCGCCGCCCTTGAACTCGAAGGTGGCGACGACGGTATCCTCGGCCTCGATCTCGGCGCCCAGTGTGCGCATGGTGGCGTTGACGCGCTTTACCTCGCCGCCCAGGTGACGCAGCAGGTCGACGTGGTGGATGCCCTGGTTGGTGATGGCGCCGCCGTCGTGGGACAGGGTTCCGCGCCAGGGCGCCAGGTCGTAATAACGTTGCGGCCGGCACCAGCGGACCCTGACCGCCACCAGCCGGATGTCGCCCAGCTCGCCCTCGTCCAGCGCCCTTTTCACCCGTCGGACCGCCTTGTTGTAACGGTTCTGGAACACCGGATAGACCTTGCGTCCCAGGCGGCCGGCGGCGGCATAGGCGGCGTCGAGTTGTTGGGGCCGCATGAAGGTGGGTTTTTCCAGGATCAGGTGCTTCGAGTATTCTTCCAGCATTTCCATTCCGTGCTCGAAATGCATCCCCGAAGGGGTGATCACGGCGGCGATGTCGATCTCCGGCACCTCTTCGAGCATCCGCCGGTAGTTCACGAAATGGGGGACCGAGAACTCCTCCGCGTAGGCCCGGGCCTTGCCTTCCTCCAGGTCGCAGATGGCGGCCAGCTCGACGCCGTTCACCTCGGCGATGGAGGCGCAATGATGCCCGGCGATGCGGCCGCAGCCGATGAGGGCCACTTTCAAGGTGTTTTCAGGCACGGAACGATCCTTCGTCCGACGAGCACAAAGCCTGCTTCCAGACCTCGAAATCGGGTGGCGCAAGCACCGCGTCCCATGAGAGGGGCTCCGGTTTTTCGAGGGTTTTCAGGGCTTCGGCCAGTGTCCCGGCGTCCACCGGGCGGGCCTCCAGGCCGGGCGGCAGGATGTCCATGGCCACCGCGCCTTCGGGCCGGAAACGCAGGGTCGGCAGGCCGCCCAGCAGGGCCTCCAGGCCGACCGTTCCGGTAGAGTAGAGAACCGCCGAAAGGCCGGGCTGGTCCTGGAGCGGAACGTCCGTGCGGCGTAGCGCGCCTGTTTCTTCGAGACCGAACGGATACATCGGATGCTCCTTGATCAGGAATCGCCGCTCCGATCCGTCCAGGCGGCGAAGCGCCGCCAGCATCTGCGCCGAAAAGTCATGGTTGCTTGACAGGGCCACGAAAACCGGTCCCTCGGCGTCGTGGGCCAGGGATTTCGGTCCGGCCTGGCGAAGCGCCCCGCCGATGAGCAGCCTCTCTTCCGGTACGCCCCAGTCGATGAGATTCTTCCGGTAGGCCGGGCCGTTGCACAGGATGACGTCGGGAAAACTGTCCAGGCCATCGACGTTGGATTCGGGGCTCTGGTTATACATGTGGGGCCCGATCACGGTATGCTGATAGCCGATGGTTCGAATCCCCAGCTTGCGGGCGCTCCGCGCCATGTCGCGTTCCCAGGGATGGTTTTCCCAGGGCCAGGCGACGGCGGCCGGCCGGGCAGCGGCGAGCCAGCGCGCCTGGCAGTGGAGCTGCCAGCGGTTCATGGCCCCGGAGCCGCCGCCGCCCTCGATGGCCGCGGCGCGCAGCACCAGCCATCCTTCCGCAATTCGCAGGTCCCCGGCGGCGGGGCGCCAACGCGAGAAGAGAAGGGTCGCCGCGTGGAGGACGCTCCCCCAGGCGTGGACGCAAGCGGTCCGCCCGTCGGGGGCCAGCGCCAGGGCTCTTTCCCGGCCGCAAGTCGTGTGCATCAAGCGCTTGAGGTCCGGCAAGGCCTCCATGAGACCGCTGAAGAACTGGTCCCGGCCCGGAGCGCTTTCCGGGTGGCCGAAGGAAATGATCACGGCGTCGCCGGTTTCATGGGCGCTCCGCGTCCCTCGCGTCGCCAGGGAGGCCATGACGACCCGGATGGCGGTCCGGGTCCTGGCGGCCAAACCGCGCAGCCTCAGCCTCAGAGTCCGGCCGTGTAGTCCCGGGGCCTTGCCGGCCTCCACGCCGTCTAATCCTGAAAGGTGGCGGTAGAGCCAAGGGTCGTCGCAAACGACAAGGGTCCCGGCCGCGTCCAGGGCCAGGGATTCGACCAGCCGCGCCCAGGCCAGCATGACCCCGAAATCGGAACTGTACGTTCCGCAGGTGGGCATATGGGCCAGTTCCGCCGTCGGCGTCGAGCCGAGCAGCCTGCCGAGTTCCCACCAGCGGTCGCGGATTTCGTCGAAGGCCTGCTCCAGCCTGCCACCGAGGTTATCGACTCGGGGTGTGTCCGCGACAAAGGGGATCGTCCCCGCCACGGCGCACCAGCGCTCGAAGCTCCCTTCCCCCGGAAGGTCGGTGCTTTGGCGAAGGACCACCGGCATGGGCGGTCAAAGCCAATCGCCGCCGGTGAGCGCGACCATCTGCCCGGTCATGAAGGCGCTCCACCCCGAAAGCAGCCAGACCATCAGGGCGGCGGCTTCCTCCGGTTCGCCGCCGCGCTTCAGCGGCACGAGTCCGGCCCGCTCGGCCAGGTCCTTTTCGGTCTTGGCGTGCCAGCGTTCATGGAAGCCGCTTCGGATGAAGCCGAGCCGCAGGCCGTTGACCAGGATGCCGTCGGGCGCGCCCTCGCGGGCGAGGCCCTGGACCAGGCATTCGGTGCCGCGCTTGGCCACCCCGTAAGGGAACGAAACCGGGCTGCCGCCGTGGAGCGCCGATTCGGTGCCGGTGAGCAGGATGCGCCCGCCCGTGCCCTGGTCTTTCATTTTCCGCATGGCGGCACGGGCGAGGAAAAAGGGGTGGTTGAGGTTGACGTCGATCTCGCGTTCCCATTCGGAACCGCTCATGTGGTTCCAGTGGCCGGAGAACCCGATGGCCCCGGACAACACAACCAGGGCGTCGATGCCGCCGGCCCTGTCCGCGAACTCATCGACCAGGGCGGCGCAATCGGGCTCGCTCTCGAAGGTGCGTTTGAGCGGGATCACCCGGCCGTCCCTCCTTGGATACTCCTTGCTTGCGCCGTGAGCGCCGACGAGGCAATCGGAGCCTTCCAGCAACATGTCGACGAGGACGGAGCCCAGGCCCCCGCTGGCGCCCGTGACCAGCAGGCGCGTTCCGGATGGCACCGAAGGGAGCCAGTCGGGTCTGACGAACTGGTTCATGCGTAACACTCCTTCAAGACGCCGGCGCTTATCGCCACGTCGGCCAGGGGTACGCTTTCATTCAACATGCGTTGCTCGATCGAAACGAAGCCCTGGTAACCGATTTTTTTCAAGTATCCACCGAAAGCGGCGTGATCGATCCGGCCGCTGGAGCCCAGTACGGCGAGGCCGGGCTCGTTGGCGTGGAAATGAACCAGATGGCGCTTCGCCGCGTGGAAAGGGGCGTATTCGGCTTCATCGTTGTCAACCAGGGCCTTGGCGTCCAGTTGCATGGCCAGGGCCGGGTGGTCTACCGCGACGACAACACTCAACGCGTCGAAGGCGGAATGGATGAAATCTGTGTCGGCTGGTGCCAAGGGTTCGAAACAAAGGCGGGTGCCGTGGTCCTCGATCCGTCGGCAGAGTTCGCCGCAGAATTCGACCGTTTCGGCGAAGGCGTCTTCGAACGGCACATCGCCGCGTTTCCGCCCGCCGCCGTAAATCAAGGTCCGGCCGCCCAGGTCGCGGCAAAGGCCCGAGAGGTGGACAAGAAAGTCCAGGGTCTCGGCGCCGACCTCCGGCCCCTTGAACAGGCCCAGCTTCGGCCGGTCGAAAAAAAGCGAATGCAGGCCGATGACGCGGAGTCCGGCTTTCTCCACCTGCTTGCGGTAGGCTTCGACATCGGCCGCCGCGAGGCCCTTCCAGGTGTCCCGCCAGACCCGGCTCGGCGCCACCTCCAGGCCTTCGAGGCCGAGAGAGGGGAGGCGTTCGAGTTCGCCGTCATGGCCGTAAGGGCTCAGCGCGATGTTGGAGACGGCGAGACGCGGCATGGATCAGGCGGCCTCGGTACCGAAGGCGCGGGCGATGCGCTCGGGCGAAATCTCCGGGATCTCGGCTAGGCGGGCGGCGATCAGGGATTCCAGCCGGGGCACCTCCGGATGGTCGGGGCGGTAGATGTTGTCCTGTTCGTCGGGGTCGGTCAGGACGTCATAGAGTTCGGGACCGTCCTGGCTGAAGGTGTCGCGGGAATCGCGGCCCTCTTTCCAGAAGAATTTTCGGTTCCGGGTGCGTACCCCCATGTAGAGGAAACGGTCCTCGAAGATGCAGTTGCCGCCGTAGAAGCTCTCGGTGACCAGATGGTCGCGGGGCGCCGCCAGCGGGCCGTCGAGCGGCCGTCCCTCCCAATCGGGATGCGGCTCCAGGCCGGCCATGCGGGCCAGCGTCGGGGCGGCGTCGATCAGGCAGGTCAGGTCGCCGATGCGCCTGCCGGCCTGGCCCCGGCGGCGGAACAGCATGGGTACCCGGATGTTGTGCTCGTAGGGCAGGAAGTGATGGCTGATGTCGCCGTGCTCGCCGAATTCCTCGCCGTGGTCGCCGCAGACGGCGATGATGGTGTCCTCGCCCAGGCCGAGACCGTCGACGGCTTCGACGATGCGCCCGATCTGCTCGTCCGTCCATCGCACCGCGGCGTCGTAGAGGGCCGAGAAGGTGGCCCATTCCGCCTGGCTCTCCGGCGGCCGGGGATCGAACGTGCGCGAGGGGTCGTGGCCCGTGTCGTGGCCCACCTTGGCGAGATAGGCGGGGGTCTCCCTGTACCAGCGCCGGCCGCGGCCCGAGACGTAAGGGATGTGGGTGTCCATGAAGTGCGCCCAAAGAAAAAACGGCCTTTCCTTTTCATGGCGCCGCAAGATCGAAATGACCTTGTCGGCAAGGGCGGAGGCATCGACATAGGAGCGGAAGCGGTTCCGCCGTGAACGCGCCAGGGACGGGGCGAAGGGTTCGAGCAGCCGGTTGGATCCGCGAACCCAGGATTCGGCAAGCAACTTTCCCGGCTTGCGCCGGTAATACCAGTCGCGGGCCAGCCACTCATGGGCCAGCGGGATGCCTTTCAGGTGGGTGTGAATGTAGGCCATGGCGTCTTCCTCGAACGCCTTGCGGTGACGGCGGACGACGCCCCGCACTCGGCCATAGTCGTAGCCGCCGCCGACGAGCAGGGAATCGGGGAAATCGGCGGCCAGGCCGGCCTCGCCGCGTATCCGGATCGAACAGTATTCCTCGGCGTTGCGGAACAGCTTGGCGATGACCGGGGCGGCCACCGCCAGCATTTCTTTTTCCGTGATGGTCTTCTCGTTGTAGCCCTGGATGGAATTGCGCATATTGGCCACCGCGACGCCGACCAGGGTGTTGAGAATGAAAAGCTGCCATTCCTCGTCCAGGCCGTCGCCGTAACCGAAAAACCGGTTCACCCAATGGAGCGTGCTGAGGGCGACGGTCCGGTAGCCGGCATCCTTGAACCGGCGGAAAACGGTAGGCGGCCGGCCGATGGCGCCCATGTCGTAGCCGCCGAAGGAGAACGGCCGGGTGGCGGTCATCATCTGCACGCAGGCGGCCTGGGTGAAAGGCCCGAGCGAAAAAGCGTTCTCGCAGACGATGGCGTTTTCGGCCAAGCGTTCCAGGTTGGGCGTCGTCGGGCGGGTGTAGCCGTGCAGCGTTGTGCGGTCGGCGCGCAGTGCGTCGACGGTGAGGAACAGGACGTTGGGGTGGCGGCTCAAGTTGTTTCCAGCGGCGTCGTTGCGGGGTCGAAGAAGCGGCCGATGGTGCCGTTTTCGATCATTGCGACAGCGGACTCGTAGTCTTCCACGGTATCGATTTCCAGCCAGCCGCCGGCGACGGGGACGGCGTGGACGTCGATGCCCATCAGGATCATCTCGCTAAGCAGGTCGGTCATGTAGGCCTGTTCGACCGGGCGGCGGTCCATCCACGGCCGGCTGGCGCGCCGGAAGTTGTCGCGCGCCGCTTTCAGGGCCCCGATGCCCGTTTCCCGAAAACGCATCAGGCCCATGTACTGGGCCTCGACGGCCTTGATGTCATCGACCGGGTCGCCGATGGCGGTGATCCGGCCGGCGCCGTCCATGCTGAGGCTTTCGCAGTCGCTCGTTGGGTCGTCGAAGCGGTGCTCCCAATAGGCCCGCCAATTGCGATCGACGGCCACCGAGACGGCGCGCGGACTGTCCATCAGGGCGGCCAGCACTCGCGGCTCGTAGACGATGTCGCCGTAGGAGACGATCACGTCGTCACCGAATTCGTCCTCGGCGCGGAACAGGGTCTCCACCATGTTGGTGGCCGCCCAGTTCGGGTTCAGAACCATCCGGGTTCCGGGCAGATCCAGCATCTCGGCCCTGTAGCCGGCGGCGATGACGATATCGCCGACGCCGGCGGCGCGGAGCGTCGCGATCTGGCGCCCGATCAGCGTCATGCCGCCCAACTCGGTCAGGCACTTCGGGCGGTTTTCCGTGTAAGGGTGGATGCGGCTGCCCCGGCCGGCCGAGAGGATGACCGCCCTCACCTCCAGAAAGCCCCTTCGCCGGCAAGTCTCGATATTAGTTCACGGTCGCCTTGCGGCGCCCCCCGGCGTTCCGGATGCCACATGACCGCGGCCAGGGGATGGCGGACGTGAAAGAACGCTTCTATCCGTCCGCCGCAATCCGCCGCCGCCGGCGCCAGGTCCCGGCCAAGGCCATCACGGTCCATGGCCAGGGAGTGGAATGAATTGGTCCGGGTCTCGGCGCCGTAAAGGGGTCGCCAGGCAGCTTCGACGGAAATCCGGTGAGCGACCCCGACATGCCCCTCGACGGGAATCGTTGTTCCCCCGAAATGGCCGTTGATCAGGTGCATCCCCCGGCAGACGCCCAGCACCGGCAGTCCCTTGGCCAGGGCATGGGCGAGCATTTTCCGTTCGGCCCGGTCCCGGCCCGGCGTCCGCCCCGGATCGTCGCCGCCGGTGAGGACCAGGAGATCGGGCGCGATTGTCTCGAGATGGCCGGCGGGGTCGCCGAGGACGTTGGGCACCGGCAGGGGAGCCATGCCCCACCGGTCGAGCAGCAGGGTCCAGTCCTGGCTCAGGGCGTCGCGGGGCTCCTCGTAGTCAGGGGCCTCGGTCACCCGCATGCTCAAGGCAACGCGGGTAGTCATCGGGAAGCGAAATCCATTTCTCTACGGGCCGGGACGGGTGGCGTCCCGCGGGTCACCGAGGCTCGA
>PVBE011613405.1_pt1 | contig 54706 bp, 51 predicted proteins | sample 1631181 | NCBI WGS metagenome assembly PVBE01 (sample SAMN08397723, study PRJNA350692) | Marine metagenome, whole genome shotgun sequencing project. | isolation source: water | place: Pacific Ocean | collected 2012-04
TGCTCAACCAGAACACCTATTCGGTGATGGAGAACGACACCTTGGTCGCGATCCCGCTGTTCTTGTTCATGGGCTATGTGGTCGAGCGCGCCAACATCGTCAACAAGTTGTTCTACTCCCTGCAAATGGCGGCCCGCAATATGCCGGGATCCATGGCCATCGCGGCCTTGATCACCTGCGCCGTGTTTTCCACCGCCAGCGGCATCGTCGGCGCGGTCGTGACCCTGATGGGACTCCTGGCCTTTCCGGCGATGGCCAAAGCCAACTACGACAAAAGCTTCGCTTCCGGCGTCATCTGTGCCGGCGGCACACTTGGTATTTTGATCCCCCCCTCGATCATGCTGATCGTTTATGCGGCGATTGCCGAACTTTCGCCTCTGCGCCTATACGCCGCCGCCATTATCCCGGGGTTTCTCCTGGCCGGATCGTACATTGTCTACGTCATTGTCCGGGTTTTGATAAAGCCATCGGTCGCGCCCAAGCCACGCGAAGAGGAAGTTCCGCCCAGGCGCGTTGTCTACCTCCAACTTCTGACATCCTTCGTTCCCTTGACGGCGCTTATCATGCTGGTGCTTGGATCCATTCTGGGCGGCTTGGCGACACCGGCGGAAGCCGCCGCGATGGGCGCATTCGGCGGGCTTGTGCTGGCGGCGATCTATCGCTCTCTCAACTGGGTGATGCTTAAAGAGTCCGTCTACCTGACGGCGAAAGCGACGGCCATGGTGTGCTGGCTGTTTGTCGGATCGTGGACCTTTGCCTCGGTGTTCTCGTACCTGGGCGGCCACGAAATCATCGAACACTTCATTTTAGGGTTCAACCTTGAAGCATGGCAGTTCCTGGTCTTGGTGCAGATCATCATTTTCCTTCTTGGCTGGCCCCTGGAGTGGTCGGAAATCCTGATTATCTTCGTGCCGATCTTCCTGCCCATGCTGCCCGCTTTCGACGTTAACCCCTATTTCTTCGCGATGCTGGTGGCGCTCAACCTGCAAACCTCTTTCCTGACCCCGCCCATGGCCATGTCCGCCTACTATCTAAAAGGGGTGTTGGGGAAGGCCATCGAATTGGTGGATATTTTCAAAGGCATCATGCCCTATCTCGTCATCGTCATTCTCATTATGGTCTTGATGTATCAGTTCCCGCAGCTTGCGCTGTGGCTGCCCGATTACTTTTTTGGCAAATATGTTCCTTAGGATTTGATGAGAGGGAACGTCGAATGAAAAAAATCCGGATTGAGTTCAGGAAGTGACGCCATGATGTCCGCAAACAGCTTGGAAAAGATTTTCGGATTGATCGGAGTGATCCTGGTCACCGGGTTCGTTCTCGGTCTGGCGGAAAGCATTTCTTCCGGTGCCGCCGGATTTTGGGGCGGCCTGCCGTTTTGGATAATCTGCTTCGCTGTCCTGGTGCTGGTCGTCTATGACTTCTGGGATACCTGCCTGCGCAAGAAATAGTAGCATGCCCGCGCTGGGCGCCAAGGACCGTACCCGCATGACAATGACCGAACTTTCCGCCACCGAGGCCAATGGCAAGATTCGCGGCGGCGAGATCACTTCCGAAGAATTGGTTGGGGCCTGCCTGGAACGGATTGGCCAGATCGATGGCGAGATCGGGGCCTGGGCGCACCTGGATCCCGACTATGCTCTCGAACAGGCGCGCGCCCGCGACGCCGAAAGACAGCGCGGCGCCGCCCAGGGTCCGCTGCACGGAATCCCCGTCGGCATCAAGGACATTATCGATACCGCTGACTTCCCGACGGAATACGGAACCCCATTGCATAGCGGGCGCACACCCAGCGCGGACGCCACGTTGGTCGCCCGGCTTCGCCAAGCCGGCGCCGTCATCTTGGGAAAGACCGTAACCACTGAGCTCGCCGTCTATTCACCGGGCAAGACCGCCAACCCCCACAATACCGCCCACACGCCCGGAGGCTCGTCGAGCGGCTCGGCCGCCGCCGTTGCGGCGGCCATGGTTCCCCTTGCGCTTGGCACCCAGACCAACGGCTCGGTTATCCGGCCTGCCTCGTTCTGCGGCGTATTCGGCTTCAAGCCCACCCACGGCTTGATCTCGCGGGCTGGCGTTCTCAAGCAGTCTCCCCCCCTCGATACCGTCGGCGTATTCGCCAGGTCCCTCGACGACATCGCCTTGATCTCAGAAGTTCTGATGGCGTTCGATGCCCGCGATCCGGACATGCGCCCGCGCTCGCGGCCTAAACTCTCCGAGACCTTGGCCGAGGCGCCACCCGTCGAGCCACGACTGGCTTTCGTGCGCACCCCGGTCTGGGACCAGGCCGCCGAAAGCACCAAGGACGCCATGCGCGAATTGATCGAACATTTAGGAGAGCACGTCGAAGTCATCAGCCTTCCGACCCAATTCAACGACGCCCATGAGGCCCACCACCAAATCATGAATGCCGATCTCGCCATGAGCTTCACCGCCGAATATGATGGTGGCGAAGGAGTGATGAGCACGGTCCTTCGCGAGATGATCGAGAACGGCCAGAAGGTCCTCGCCACCGAGTACAACACGGCCCTCGCGCGGGTCGGTGAATTCAATAAGGTTCTGGACGCGATCTTCGCGCAATACGACGCCATCTTGACACCCTCGGCGCCCGGCGAAGCGCCAAAGGGTCTGGAGACGACCGGCAGTCCCGCGTTTTGCACCATTTGGACCTTGTGCGGGACGCCGGCACTCAATCTTCCTGTGCTCGTGGGAGCCCAGGGTTTACCCCTTGGCGTTCAACTTGTTTCTCAAAAATACGATGATGCCCGGCTGTTCCGAACGGCACGCTGGATTTTGGAATCCCTTGAAAAATAGGCCTGTCCATCGGCGCCGTTATTCAATGTCCGTCCTTCGTCGCCCGCGCCAGTGGATGGGACCGCTTGACCAGCGACTTCAACCTCTCTTCCAGCACGTGGGTATAGATTTGCGTCGTGGCGATATCGGCGTGGCCCAGGAGCTGCTGCAAGGATCGCAGGTCGGCGCCATGGGCCAAAAGGTGGCTGGCGAAGGAATGGCGGAGTACGTGAGGTGACACCCGCCGCCGGTCGATCCCCACCTCGTCGGCCACTTCCTTGAGCATCTGGCCGAAGCGGGCGCGCGTCAGGTAACCTTGCGCCGAGCGCGACGGAAACAGCCACTTCGACGCTTTCCCTTCGCCTCCCAGGAATTTGGCGCGCACCGCCATGTACGCCGCCAAGGCCTGGTGCGCCGGCTCGCCCAGGGGGACCATGCGCTCCTTGTCCCCCTTGCCGCGCACGATGAGCATCTCGCCGTCGCCGGTAAACGCCGCCACCGGCAGGCCGACCAACTCCGACACCCTGAGCCCGGTCGCGTAGAGCACCTCCAAGAGCGCCACCAGCCGCGCGCCGGCGGCGCCCCGGCGCGCCCGGGCCGCCGCCAACAGGGCCTCGACCTCGTCCTCGTTTAAGAACCTGGGCAACGACCGCCCACGGCGCGGCCGATCGATGGTGGCCGAGGGATCGTCGTCGCGCAGCCCTTCGTCGAACAAAAAGCGGAAAAATTGTCCCAGCGTCGAAAGCCGTCGGGCCGTCGTGCCAGGAGCCATTCCGGCACCCGATAGACGGGCCAGATAGGCGCGGACCGCGGCGACGTCGGCTTCTTCGGGCGCTTGGCCACGTCCTTTCAAGAAGGCGGCAAAATCGGACAGATCGCGACGGTAGGCCTCTAGCGTGTTGCTGGCCGCACCGCGTTCGGCGGCCAGCATGTCCAGAAAGGCGTCCACCTGCGGCGACGGCGCCGGAACCACGGCCGGCCGCCGGCCAGCGGTCATAGGCCCGCCGCCACCAACGCTTCCACCGCGATGGCGCGGGCCGGGACATCCAAACCAACGGCGTTCAAGCTTCCAACGACGCGGCCGAGGACCAGCGGACTAGCCTGCCCAGGGCCCCCTTGGCCTAGCATCAACAACGACAGAAGGACGGTCTCACCGACGCGCCCGGCAGCGGCCGCGTTGCCGAGTTGCCGCCACAGAGCCGGCCGTGTCATGGCGCCGCCCGCCTGTTGCGTACCACCGAGCAATGCTTCCCACAACGTTTCTGGAACCGTCTCGCCCAGGGATTCAAACAGCGCATACAGCAAGGACGCCCGTTCGCCCGCGCCCTCTTCTTCCTCCACCCCTTTCCACCACGCAACCATCTTGTCGGCGCTCCAATTTTCGGTACCCGGCGATCCCGCCAGCCGCGCCAGAGGCGCCAAGCCGTCGAGGGCCGCTGCCGAGCGTTCGTCAAAGCGGGCGCTGGCGTCAAGAAGTTGGAACCACGGACGCGCGGCCTGGTGATCGCCGATAACCAGAAAGGCCCGGATAGCTTGAGGCGCGAACCACGCCATCTCGGCCGATGGTGGAATGCGCTTTAAGATAGGCTCGAAAGCGCGCGCGGTGGAGGCGTGACGCCCCCCTTCCCGGCCCAGGTCCAGGGCTTGCGCCACGGCCTCCGCCCGGGCCGTCGGCACGGTCTGGACCAAAGCAGTGCGGTAAAGCAGCGCCCTGCTCATGGGTCCGGCCTCGGCCTCGGCCCGGGAGAGTGGGCTGGCCAGTTCCTCGGCGGTGAAAGAGACGCTCGTGTAGAGCTGGCGCAAGGTATCAACGTCAAGAGCACCCGCCGATTCTGCACGTTCCGCCGCTTCCAGGCGGAGTTCCACCGTCACGTTGGGACTAATAGCGATGGTGCGCAAAACTCCCGGCCGGTCGGACGCGATGACATTGGGTGGCAAATGCGCTTTGGCAACACGGGCCATGGCCAAGTGCAACGGCGACGGATCGGGCAGATCCTCGATAGTAGCGCCGCCGCCTGCTGCCAAGGCGTTGATCAACGTGAAGAAAACCGCATCCTGATCACCGGACTCTCGCAACAGCGCCACGCCCAAAGCCGCTTTGCTGTGTTCTTGGGCCAGCGCCTGACAAAATATGAAGGCCTTCTGCCAATAGGCGATATCCCCTGCGCCCATGCGGCCACGCGCCAGGGAACAGGCGCGATTGTTGTCGTTCGTGAGGAAGCTCATATCACTTTCGACGCGCGCCAGGTCGTCACCTTCGCCATGCGCCGGAATAACGCCAAGAAGATCGTCAACGCCAGCCAGATCGCCAATGGCGGCCAGCAACCGCACCCTAAGCGCTACCAAACCGCCCCCCGGAGCATCGCCTTCGGGCACCACGGCCCGCGATAAAAGAAGCCGGACTTCTAAATCGCGCATCGCCCGCGACGTCGTGTTTACCGGCAATTGCGGCAACAACCGGTCGACCAGCTTTCTATTCGTGCCCGACCACATGGCGACACCCAGACCACCTTGGGCCTCACCCAGGGTGCCGGCCGAATCGGGATCGATAATCTGAAGTGAATCAACCCGTATTTCGGCACCTGGAACCACCTGTTTGACGGTGGCCGGTGGGGAGATAGACACCGGGGAAGCGGCCGGCGGCAGGGGGGACGATTGCCCGGGTTGCACGCTCCCGGGCGGCAAGGCGGGGCGCTGTTCAGGCGGTTGCAGCGAACGCGGCGGAGCCAGGCGCAAGGGCGTGCCCACCGCCGGCCGGTCTTGTTGTGCCCAACCCGCATGAGGCATGATGGCTGCCCACGCGAGCAAGCCCGCCATCAAGGCTCGAACCGGAACACTAACGGCGGAAGCGATCATCGGGGATGACCTTTTCGATGGTAGCCAGTGGCGCCGGTATGTCCCAAGTGGCCAAAAACACACCGCCGCCGATCAAAATCGCAAGTACGGCCAGCAGAACGATTCTGGAAACACTTTTCATGTTCTTTCCCGCCCGAATAACGTCTCAGGAGCCGCCTCGGCGCCCAGTGCCCAGCTTGACGACAGCCGAATGTCTTTATGCTAAGTTTCCACTATGGCAATATTTGGGCAGTGTATCGGCTACCTGTGTGGCTTTCAACGGCGCTTGGCGGCCATGGTGACAACGCCATGACGGTGAAACCGTCCCGGTCCAATCGGAAATTGATCGTTCTTGTCGGGCTCATGGGTTCGGGCAAGTCGAGTGTCGGGCGACGGCTCGCCAAGCGGCTCGGCCTACCGTTTACCGATGCCGATACGGAGATCGTTAAGGCGGCGGGGTGCTCGATCGAAGACATTTTCGAGTTGTACGGAGAGACCGCCTTCCGCGATGGCGAGCGCCGGGTAATCGCGCGCTTGCTGGGTGACGGTCCCCAGGTATTGGCAACCGGCGGCGGGGCTTTCATGGACCCCGAGACACGGGCCAGCATTGGTGATCACGGCGTCTCGGTGTGGTTACGCGCGGACCTGGAAGTTCTGGTCAAGCGTATCGGCCGGCGCAGCGGCCGACCGCTCCTCAAGGATGGCGACCCGCGCGACATCTTGAAGGACATGATGGAAACAAGGGACCCCGTTTATGCCCAAGCGGATATTGCCGTCGATACGGGAGATGAGCCGCCGGACGTCACCGTGGACCAGATCGTGGTCGCCCTTGAAACCCATTCCGGGACCGCTCAAGGCACAGAGAACTCGGAGCCGTGACGGCGCTCGACATGGACGCCCGGGACGGCATTGATACCCTGAGAGTCGATCTGGGTCTGCGCGGTTACGATATTTTGATCGGCGAAGACCTTGTGGCGACGGCCGGGAACCACATCCGCGCCCTCGCGGCACAGACCAGGATCGCCGTTGTCACCGATGAGAACGTGGCTCAACACTGGCTGCCAACCCTTGAGAACGGCCTCACTCAGGCGGGAATCGCCCACGACAGCATCGTGCTCCCGGCCGGCGAACACACCAAGGACCTGGCGCACCTGGAAGACCTGACCAATCGTCTGCTCGACGCCCGCATCGAACGCGCCACGACCTTGATCGCGCTGGGCGGGGGCGTCGTCGGTGACATCACCGGGTTCGCCGCCGCCATCTTGTTGCGCGGCCTTGACTTCATCCATATCCCGACCACCCTTCTCGCCCAGGTCGATAGTTCCGTCGGCGGCAAAACCGGCGTCAACACGCGGCACGGCAAGAACCTGCTCGGCGCCTTCCACCAGCCGCGATTGGTCCTGGCCGATGTGGGGACGCTGGAGACCTTGGATCGGCGCCACTTCCTTGCCGGCTACGCCGAAACGGTCAAGTACGCCCTTCTTGGCGATCCTCAATTCTTCTCTTGGCTCGAGACCAAAGGCGCCGATTTATGTGCCGGCGAGCGCGAAGCCCGGCGTCACGCCGTGCTCACCAGTTGCTCCGCCAAGGCCGCCATCGTCGCAGAAGACGAGCGGGAATTGGGACGCCGCCAACTTCTCAATCTGGGCCATACCTTTGGCCACGCCCTGGAGGCTCAGACGGGCTTCACCGACACTGTGCTGCACGGCGAGGCGGTCGCCATCGGCATGGTGCTGGCGTTCGACCTTTCCGTACGCCTGGGCCTGTGCCCACCCGACGACGCCGAGCGGGCGCGCCGTCACCTGGCCGAGCGGGGGCTTCCGGTAACCTTGAACGACCTGGCCGGTCCGGAATGGACGGGCGACGCCTTGTTCACCCAGATGTTACACGACAAGAAGGCAAGCGGCGGCCAGCCGACATTCGTGCTAGTGCGCGGCATCGGCCAGGCATTCACCACATCCGAAGTAGAGGCCGAAACCGTGCGCACCTTGCTCGACGACGCGCTGAAAGGTTAAGCGGTCGGTCACGGCCCACGACTCCTATTCACAGACAACGAGAGAAGCCATGTTGGTTACCATATCGGGCATCGCCGTACTCCTCGTTCTCTCCGCCTTTTTCTCGGGCTCCGAAACGGCTCTTACCGCGGCTTCCCAGCCGCTGTTGCATCAATTGGGCCTGAAGGGCAATCACCGAGCCCAAGCCCTCAACCGCTTGTTCGAAAAGAAGGAGAGGTTCCTTGGCGCCATCCTTCTGGGCAACAACGTAGTCAATATCCTGGGCTCGGCTCTCGCGGCCGGTCTCTTCATTTCGCTGTTTGGTCAGGCCGGCGTCATCTATGCCACACTCGCCATGACCCTTCTCGTCGTCGTCTTCGGAGAGATCCTCCCCAAAACCTATGCCTTCAAGAACGCCAACCGGGCAGCCCTGGCGGTGGCACCGGTCATCGGCGTGCTGGTCACCGTGCTGGCCCCTGTCACCCATGCGTTGCAGGTGGTAGTGCGCGGCGTATTCAAGGTTTTCGGCATCGACTTTCTTGCCGACGAGGCCTTCGCCCACGGCTCCGAGGAACTACGCGGAGCCATCGAGTTGCATGCCAGCGACCCTGACGCCATCAAGCAAGAGCGCGCCATGCTGCACAGTGTGCTCGATTTGGCCGAAGTTCAGGTTGGTGAAATCATGGTTCACCGCAAAAACATGGTGCGAATAGACACCGGAGCCAGCCCCGAAAAGGTGCTCGACCAGGTTTTGGCCAGCACCTTCACCCGCATTCCGCTGTGGCGCGACGAGCCCGACAATATCGTCGGCGTCCTCCACGCCAAGGAGTTGTTGCGCGCCGTGCGCGGGCGGGGTGAAAACCTGGAAGGCCTGGACGTGGTGGGCCTGGCGGCCAAACCCTGGTTCGTACCCGACACAACGCCACTACTTGATCAGTTGCAGGCCTTCCGCGAACGCCGCGCGCACTTCGCGCTGGTGGTCGACGAATACGGCTCGATATTAGGCCTGGTCACGCTCGAGGACATCTTGGAGGAAATTGTCGGCGAGATCTCGGACGAGCACGATGTAACGGTAACCGGCGTGCGACAACACCCCGACGGCAGTTTCTCGGTCCAGGGCCACGTTACCATCCGCGACCTCAACCGCGAGTTCGAATGGCGCCTGCCGGACGAAGAGGCGGCCACCGTGGCCGGGCTGGTCCTGCACGAAGCGCGGCGCATTCCCGAGGTCGGTCAGGTGTTCATGTTCCACGGGTTCCGCTTCGAGATACTGCGCCGCCAGCGCCACCAGATCACTTCCGTGCGCATCACGCCGCCGACCAAAGTAGCGCAAGGCCGCTAAGCCGCCTGCCCTCACCCTCCGGTGCGGAATTTTACCTATCCGATCAAGCCTATATTGATTTTATTTCCCGAGACCTTAGCTTTAGCTAACGGCACGAATCGGATCAGGGACAAGACATGATCGTTGGCTCAGATGTTAAAAATAAGATCGTCTGGGATTCCCCGCTGCATGGCCGATGAGTATAATGCGACGAATTCGCGGAACGCCCTGAACCCATTGGTCGGGAACGAAAGAAAGGAAGGCTCCATGCACCTCAAGATCATTCCCGATATCGTCAAGGATCAATCGATCTGCGCGCTACTTTCTTCAAGTACCGCCATCGAGGCGGCAAAGGCCATGGTGACACACCACTGCGCCGCCGTCGTCATCACAGACGAGGACGGTAAGCTGATCGGGATCGTGACCGAGCGCGACCTGACACGGCGCGTCGTCGCCGATGATCGCGACCCAAAATCCACCATACTGGGCGATATCATGTCCAAGGATCCGGACACCCTATCGCCCGGTGATTCGGCCCTCGACGCGCTTGAATTGATGCGGGTGCGCGGTTACCGCCACTTGCCGGTGGTGGACCAAGACCGGGTTATCGGCATGGTCTCGGTGCGCGACCTCTACGCCGCCGTCAAGGAATCCTTGGAAAAGGACATTCAGGAAACCGAGGCGTTCGTATTCGGCGACCGCTACGGCGCCTGAGAGAGACCACCATGCCCCTGTCCAAAGCTACCCTCCGCAGGCATATCCATACGCGGAATATTGACTGCCGGGGCTATCACCGCGACGATGGCCTATGGGATATTGAAGCCACCTTGGTGGATACCAAGACCTATTCCTTCGGCAACGAGGACCGAACAGGCATTGCCGCCGGTGAGCCCCTCCACGAGATGCGCATCCGACTCACCATCGACGACGACATGATGGTGCACGGCGCCGAGGCCGTTACCGACGCGAGCCCCTTTCACGTCTGTGGCGATATCACCGCCGGCTTCGACCAGATCGTGGGCTTGCGAATCGGTCCAGGCTGGCGCCGGGCGGTGCTGGCGAAGATGGCCGGCGCCAAGGGGTGCACCCATCTCACCGACCTCTTGATCGGCCCCCTGTCCGTCACCGCCTACCAGACGCTGCTTGAGGTGCGCCGTGGTGAAGATGCTCAACGGACCGCCGGAAAGAAGCCTCCCATACTCGACACCTGCCACGCCTTCGCCCGCACTGGAGCATTGGCCAAAAAACGGTGGCCCGATGTCGCGACCGGCGAATAAATCATGGTGCAAATTTGGTGTTCAGGCTGTCCCGTCTTCGTCCGGGGTCAGAGTCTTGAGTGCCAGGGCATGGATGCCCGACGACAGTTCTTCGGCCAGAATGGCATAGACCATCCGCTGGCGTTCGACCCTGGGCTTGTTGGCGAAGGCGGCCGACACCACCTCAACGCGGAAGTGGCTTTCGCCTTCTGGCCGCGCGCCGGCGTGTCCGGCATGGTGCAGCGATTCGTCGACGATCGCCAAACGCGCCGGCGACAACGCGGCGTTCAGTTTTTTCTCGATAACAGCGGCCATGCTCATCACCGATACTCCTCTGCCCACGCCCCGGATCACGCCTTGCCGCCCACGGATGAACAAACTTCTTTCACGACGCCACCGGTTCAAGGCCTGTCTTGCCAGAGCCCCGGCAAGGGACCATAGTTAAGACATGAGCGGACGCAAGCGCAAATCCAAGTGGTGGGTGCCACAGGCTGGCGACGGACCGGCCCATGCCTGCGAATGGCCTGGATGTAGCGATGATGGTCTGTACCGGGCACCCCGGTCGCGGGACGACCTGCGCCGCTATCGCTGGTTTTGCCTGGACCACGTCCGCCAAGTCAATGCGGCGTGGAATTACTATGGTGGAATGAACGACCATGAAGTCGAAGACGACGTGCGCAAGGATTCGGTCTGGCGGCGACCGAGTTGGCGCCTGGGCACGGGTGGCAATCCATTTGGTCAGGGGCCCGACGCCCTTGAGGACCCCTTCGGGCTATTCGGCGGCGCCGAGCCGGCGCAGAGACAGCGGGGCCCGCGAACGCCCGAAGAGAAGGCGATGATGGTCCTCGAACTCGACCCGCCGCTTACTACCGCTTCGGTCAAGGCGCGCTACAAGGAACTGGTCAAACGCCACCATCCCGACGCCAACGGCGGCGACAAGGGCTCGGAGGAGATGTTCAAACAAATTCACCAAGCCTATCAAACCATCATGGAGAGCCTGGCCCCGGTAAGGTAAAGTCTCTCTTCGCGTATCTCCATCGAACCTTTGGAAACCCAATTCATGACGTCAACCGTTCCCTCCGATTCCCTTTCGTCCGGATTCCCCTTGGATGCCCCGGACATCACCATCTCCGTTCGCCAGACCTTCGGCATCGACAGTGACATGGAGGTCCCGGCCTTCAGCGCCGGCGAAGAGCACGTTCCCGACATCGACGATGCCTACCAGTTTGATGCCGATACCACATTGGCCATCCTGGCTGGATTCGCCCATAACCGCCGGGTCATGATCCAGGGCTATCACGGCACCGGCAAGTCGACCCATATCGAGCAGGTGGCGGCGCGGCTCAACTGGCCGTTGATCCGTGTCAACCTGGACAGTCACATCAGCCGCATCGACTTGGTCGGCAAGGATGCTATCGTGCTGCGCGACGGCAAGCAGGTGACCGAATTCCGCGAGGGCATCCTGCCCTGGGCCATTCAGCACCCGACGGCATTGGCGTTCGACGAATATGACGCCGGCCGCCCCGACGTCATGTTTGTCATCCAGCGCGTGCTCGAGATTGAGGGTAAGCTGACGCTCTTGGACCAGAACAAGGTGATGCGGCCCCATCCTTTTTTCCGCCTATTTTCAACCACCAACACGGTGGGACTGGGCGATACCACCGGGCTTTATCACGGCACGCAACAGATCAACCAGGGCCAGATGGACCGCTGGAACATCGTGGCGACGCTCAATTACTTGTCCCATGAGGACGAGGTGAAAATTGTTCTCGCCAAGGTGCCTGCATACGAGAAAAAGGCGGACCGCAAACGGGTCGATGCCATGGTCGAATTGGCGGCTCTGACCCGCAGCGGCTTTATCAACGGCGACATCTCGACCGTTATGTCGCCACGCACCGTTATCACATGGGCCGAGAACGAGCACATATTCCGCGACCTTGCTTTCGCTTTCCGCCTCACCTTCCTCAACAAGTGTGACGAGATGGAGCGCCCGGTTGTCGCCGAGTACTATCAACGCTGCATGGGAGAGGAACTGCCCGAATCGGTCGCCCTGGCAACGGTTTCCTGAACAATCGGGCGTAGCGGCATGAACCCGGGCGAGGACATTCGAGATCTAGTCATGCGAGTCACCAGTGCCGCGCTGAAGGCCGTCGCCGGCCGTCACGAATTGAACATAAGCTTTGTCCACGACGCCGTCGGGGCAGCGGGCGACCAAGTCCGTCTTCCCATACCGCCCCGTCAAGTAGCGGCGGGCGACGTCACCCGGCTACGCGGCGCCGCTGATGCCCAGGCTTTGCGATTGCGCTATACCGACGAAGATATTCACCGCCGCCGCCTGCCTGCCAACCGCGAAGCCCGGGACCTGTTTGACGCCGTCGAGCAAGTTCGCGTTGAGCACCTGGGGATTCGACGATTGGCGGGGGTCGGCGAAAACCTCAACGCCCATTTGGAACAGCGCTGCCGCCAGCGTGGCTACGGCGAAGCCACCGAGCGCCAGGACAGCCACCTGCCCGAAGTCATCGGCCTCATGCTGCGCGAAAAACTGGATAACACGCCGGTCCCTCCTTCGGCAGCGACCATGATGGAATTGTGGCGCCCATGGATTAACGAAGTGGTGGACACTCAGCTCAATGAACTTGGCCGGCGGGTCGATAACCAAGAGGCCTTCGCCGATGCCATGGCCGAGATGATCCGTGTCCTTGATCTGGACGACGACCCCGAGTCCCCGGGTGACGAGGCGCAGAACGAGGACGACAGCGATGACGACGACGAGAACGATTCCGACGATGCACAAGACGACACCGAGGGAACGCTGTCGAGCGACAGCAGCGAAGGCGAGTTGGACCAGGATACGGATAGTGCCGCCCTCACCGAAGAGCAGCTCATGGCAGGCGAGGGTGAGGACGAACCGGCGGGTCCTTCGGACTGGCGGCGCAATTGGCCGCATGACGGAGCACCCGGCAAGCCATCCTATCGCGCCTACACCCTTGCCTTCGATGAGGTGGTAGACGCCGATGCGCTGTGTGAAGCCGACGAACTGACCCGGCTCAGGATCCAGTTGGACCAGCAGTTGACCAACCTGCAAGGCGTCGTCGCCCGCCTCGCCAACCGCTTGCAACGCAAGTTGCTGGCCAAGCAGACCCGGTCATGGGAATTCGACTTGGAAGAAGGTATCCTCGACGCCGGTCGGCTGTCGCGCGTCGTCGTCGATCCGCGCCATCCGCTGTCGTTCAAGCGCGAGACCGAGACATCGTTCCGCGACACCGTGGTTAGTCTGCTCATCGATAATTCCGGATCCATGCGCGGCCGCCCCATTACGGTTGCCGCCATCAGTGCCGATATCCTGGCCCGCACCCTGGAGCGCTGCGGCGTCAAGGTCGAAATCCTGGGTTTCACCACCCGCGCCTGGAAGGGCGGCAATGCACGCGAGAAGTGGGTTGCCGAGGGCAAGCCAGCCACACCGGGCCGTTTGAACGACCTGCGCCACATTGTCTATAAAAGCGCCGAGATGCCGTGGCGGCGATCACGCCGAAATCTGGGCCTGATGCTGCGCGAGGGTCTGTTAAAGGAGAACATCGACGGCGAAGCGCTTATGTGGGCCCACAACCGCCTCTTGGGGCGGCCCGAACAGCGGCGCATCCTAATGGTCATCTCGGACGGGGCGCCGGTCGACGACGCCACCCTGTCGGCCAATCCGGGCAACTATCTGGAACGCCACCTGCGCGACGTCATCAATTGGATCGAAGCCCGCTCGCCCGTCGAACTGACCGCCATCGGCATCGGCCACGACGTGACACGATACTACCGCCGAGCCGTGACCATCGTCGATGCCGAGGAACTGGGCGGCACCATGATGCAACACCTGATCGATCTGTTCGAAAACGAACCGGACCGCTTCACGCCACCCCGACGACGGCGGGCGTGAAGCGTCGCCTCGTGGTCCGCCGCGGAGGCGGGCGACGCTTTTAGATGGAGGACATTAATGAAACTGAACGTCAAGGCGTTTGCGCTGACGGCCGGCCTGTTTTGGGGCATCGGTCTCTTCCTCCTTACCTGGTGGGCCATCGCGATCGGCGGACCGACCGACGACACCACATTTCTCGGACGGATATACATTGGCTACGCCATCAGTCCGCTCGGCAGCATCCTCGGCCTCGTCTGGGGTTTCGTCGACGGTCTGATCGGCGGCGCCATCTTCGCCTGGCTTTATAACCTGTTGACATCACGGATTTTTTCGTCCGCCGCCGCGTGAGACGGAAAACGGTCGAGGGGCACTGCGAGACGGTGATGGTGGCCTTTTGATCCCAACCTGTGCTAAGATAGGTTTGAAATCGTGCCCGGAAACTGGGACCGCGCCGCACCATCGATAGGGAGTGTGGGAGGATGAAGACTTTCAAACCAGCCGCGCTTGTTCTCGCTCTGGCCGTGACCGCCCTGACCGTAGGCGGTTGTGCCGACACCTTGGATAAACTCGCCGCCTTCTTCGATCCGGCCCGGGACGGCCCCGCCGTGAACGAGGACGAGATCGCGGCACTGGCTGAATTTCCGACCGCCGCGGGAAAGACCGAGGACAGCGCCGTCGCGGCCCTGACCCCGGCCAAGAAAGAGCCCGCATCCACCCACCCAGCCGCCCGCCACATAGAAAAGCTGGGCGACGAGGTGATCGCGATTCTCAAAGACACCTCGATGTCGAAGGATCAGCGCATCGTTTATTTCCGCGACCTTTTGGCGCGTGATCTCGATATTCCCCTGATCGCCCGTTTTGTCACCGGCAAGCATTGGAGATCGGCTTCTCCGGATCAGCGCCGATCCTATCTTGAGGTCTTCTCCGCCTTCGTCGTGCAGACCTATTCGGCGCGCCTTGGCGGCGCCGACGTCGGGCAGATCCAAGTTCTGGAGACCCAGCCCGTCGGCAAAAGCGACATCTTGGTGCGCTCACGCGTTATCCAGTCCCACGGCGCTCCGCTCAGGGCCGACTGGCGCCTGACCAACACGAACGGCACCTTCCGTATCCTCGACCTATCGGTGGAGGGCATCAGCATGGCGCTGACCCTGCGCCAGGAATTTTCGTCGGTGCTGCGCCGCAAGGGCGGCGTCGACGGCCTGATCGCCATCCTCAGAGAAAAGGCGGTCTAAGGCGCTAGTCATCCTCTGGCGGCGGGCGGCGTTCGCAGGGGACGGAGTCGTCGCCGAACGACAGCAAACAATTGTCCTCCATGATCCGGCGCAGGGCAGTCCGACCCCGGTGTAAGAGAACCCGCGTGTTGGCTGTCGTGAGGTCAAGCAGCGCCGCCACCTCGCGGTGCTTGAGGCCGGCCATGTCGTGTAGCGCGACCACCTCGTACTGAGACCGCGGCAGACGGGCCAGGAACTCGCCGATACAGGCCGACATCTCGGCCTGAAGCAATGCCTGCTCGGCGTCATTGCCGTCGAACGGCACCTCATCGATGGCTTGGTCATCGGCCACGGCATCGGGTATGCGTGTCTGGGCGCGATAATGGTCGCGCACCAGGTTGAGGGCGATGGCCGAGAGCCAACTGGCCACGACCGCCTCGCCCCTGTACGTGCCCACCCGGCGCTGGGCACGCAGGAACGTCTCCTGGGTCAGGTCCTCGGCCAGGGCCTCGTCGCCAACCAGACGCAGCACGAAACCCCGCACTCGGGGCCGCTGTTCGGTGATTTCGTCCAACGAGACTTCGTTCATGGGACGTCCCTTCCCTCTTGATGCGTGGGATCTCCCGCCACCTCTTCCGCGCCGTCGGACAGGGTGAAGACCTCCTGCGGGGCGCGGACGCCGCGCAGGGCGTGGCGGCCGAGTGACTTCATCTGGCCGGGAAAGCAGCGCGGGAACGCCGACGAGATGAGGATCGATTGGTCCAGGGTTTTGCACAGGCCCTCCAGGCGTGCCGCCTCGTTGACGGCGGCCCCGATGACCGTGAATTCCAGGCGCTCGGGCACCCCGATGTTGCCGTACATGACGTCGCCCACATGCAGCGCCAGCCCGTAATGGATGATCGGCTCGCCCCGATCCCGGCGCCGCCCGTTGACAGCCTCGACGCGGGCCCGGGCGTCGCGCGCCGCCGCCAGCGCCCGCTCGCAGGCGCCTTCCTCGGGCGTGCAGGACTCCTCCAGGATCCGCGACGCGGTGCCGATGGGAAAGATGGCCAGCGCCGCGTCGCCGATGAAACGCAGCACTTCGCCACCGTGGTCCAAGACGGCACCGGCCATGCCGTCGAAAAAATCATTGAGCATGGCGAGGAATGCCTCGGGCACCATGGACTCGGCCAGGGTCGTCGAATGGCGCAGATCGCAGAACCAGATCACGGCGTAGATACGCTCGCCGTCACCCCGTTTGACAAGCCCGTCGAGGACACGCCCGCCGGTGTGTCGGCCGAGATAGGTTTCGATGAGGGTCCTGGAAGTGCGGCGCAGGGTATGGACTTCGAGCAAGCGCGCCAGCACCGGCAGCATGCCGGAGACAGTCTCCAGTTCGACCTCGCCGAAACCGCCGGGGCGATCGGCGGCCAGGGTCAAGGCATTGATCCTGCCGTCCTGGAAAAGAAGTGGCAGGGCCACGTAATCGGTGCCGCCCTCCGCCACCAGGTCCTCGAGGTAGGGGAAATCGAGCTTCGGGTTCCGACCGTCCAAGCGGCGGCGGATGGGAGCGGCGCCGTCGAGGATGGCGGCAATCGGGCTCTTCAGGTAAATCGCCGTGCGCAAGGCGTCGTGCGAAGGCGAAGAGACCTCGGTTTGACCCGTATCGCGGCGCCATGTGTAGCGGATCCCGAAGACCGGGGGATGGGGAACGCGGATGACCACCCGCATCCTGAGAAGCGGCATTCCCGCTTCCACCATTCGCTCAGCCAATCGTCCGACAAGGTCCGTCGGCTGGTCCACGTTCCAGCCTTCGGCCAGCAGCCAACCGACCAAGGGATTGGCGAGCGCCGGGGCGCCGGCGTCGGCCGACGAGGGCTCGCTTGTCTGGGTCAGCGCGGTCATGGGACGTCCCTTCCGCTGTCATCCATTCTAGGACACCTCCCCCGGCCCGTGGAAGGAATTTCGAATTCCGACCGGCACGGAATCGGGCCTTCCCCTAATAGACGCCGGTGCATGGAGAAACGTTACAAGGACGTTCGAAAACACGATAAGCGGGCCTTGTAACGTTTTACGGCCGCGCAACGTCTTAGGGGTAGGAGCAAAAATCCTATTCGAACCATGAGTAACAAAAAAGGAGGTCACGATGACCCTGAGGTTGAAGGAAAAGGAACTGGTGGCGGTGGGAGTCTCCGTCGCCGCCGGTTGCAAGCCGTGCACCGACTATCACGTCAAGGCGGCGCGCAAGGCCAAGGCGACCGATGACGATATCCGCCAAGCCATCGCTGACGCCACGGAGGTCTGCGGCTACGCCCAGGCGATCATGACGGCCCATGGCCTGGCGCACCTGGGTATCGCCGGCGAGCCGGTCGAAACCGGAACCTCGCCCGAAACAACGCGGACCACGGAATTGGTCGCCATCGGGGCGGCCTTCGCCGTCAACTGCACGGCCAGCCTGGAACGGCATCTGACCGGCGCCGGCCGCTTCGCCATCACCGCCGAGGACGTGGACTCGATCGTCAAGCTCGCCCGCTTCATCAAGGGCAAAGCAGCATCCCATGTCGACAAGCTGGTCGGCCTCGACGAGACGGATGAAGAGGCGACGCCGGAGAAGACCCAAGGGGGGTTCTTGAAACGCGCCATGAGCGGCGTCTGCGGCTGCTGCTAAGAGCGGCGAACAAACGACAAGGCCCGCGATATCGCGGGCCTTTCATGGCGGGTTGCCGGGCTCCGACCCTCAAGCCGCCTTGGTTGCCAGGGCCTTCTTGATGCGCTTTTTGATGCGCCGCACCTCGGGCGCCAGATCGGTGTCACGGGCGCCGACCAAGAACGTATCCAACCCACCCTTATACTCGATGGTGCGCAGAGCGTGGACGCTGAGCCGCAGGCGGACCTTGGTGCCCAGGGCGTCGCTATAAATCGACGAGACCTGAAGATTGGGCAGGAAGCGCCGTCGCGTCTTGTTGTGGGCGTGGCTGACGTTATTGCCGGTCTGCACGCCTTTGCCCAGGATGGGGCACCGTCTGGCCATGGTCTTGGTTTCCTTCGTCAAACCAACCGGGCGCCTGTGGTTTGGCACCCGGGAGCGGGATTTCTACTGAGCATAGCGTTAAACGTCAAGGGGCACGGGCCGTCTAACCGAGTTTCTTTGAGATGCCCTACCCTATAATTGCGTTAAGCGTCGGGCTTGAACGCAATGCCGCTTGGGCCTTGTCCGGATTGGGGTGGTAATAGCCCCCCAGATCGACAGCATTACCCTGAACGGCGTCAATTTCTTCAATAATCTTTGCTTCGTTGCTCTCGAGTTGTTGGGCAAGGGGCCCAAAGTGCTGCTTGAGATCGGCATCCTGATCCTGAGCCGCCAACGCCTGCGCCCAATAGAGAGCGAGATAGAAATGGCTTCCTCTGTTGTCGATCTCTCCTACTTTGCGGCTCGGTGATTTGTTGTTTTCCAACACCTTCCCGGTTGCCTGATCAAGCGTTGTCGCCAAGACTGCGGCTTTTGCGTTGGTGCGAGTTTCGCCCAGGTGCTCCAACGACGCGGCAAGCGCCGAGAACTCACCGATGGAATCCCACCTCAGGTGCCCTTCTTCCACGAACTGCTGAACATGCTTCGGCGCCGAACCGCCGGCACCCGTTTCAAACAGTCCGCCACCATTCATCAGAGGCACGATCGAGAGCATTTTGGCGCTCGTCCCCACTTCCAAAATTGGGAACAAGTCGGTGAGATAGTCACGCAGAACGTTTCCCGTCACCGAAATTGTGTCTTGACCGTTTCTCATCCGTTCCAGGGAGAAACGGGTGGCTTCGCTCGGCGACATGATCTGGATATCCAGGCCGTCCGTGTCGTGATCTTGCAGGTAACGTTCAACCTTTTTAATCAGCTCGGCGTCGTGTGGCCTGTCTTTATCCAACCAAAAAACGGCCGCCGAGTCCGTGGCTTTAGATCTCTTGACGGCCAGTTTCACCCAATCTTGGATTGGGGCATCATTTACCTGGCACAGACGCCAAATATCTCCCTCTCCGACACGATGTTCGTGCACGATGCGCCCCTGGGCATCGACAACACGGATGGCGCCGTTTCCCGGTGCTTTGAATGTTTGCGGGTGCGAACCGTATTCCTCGGCTTTTTGTGCCATCAGGCCGACATTGGAAATGCTGCCCATGGTCGCGGGATCGAAAGCCCCGTACTTTTTGCAAAACTCGATCGTCACCCCATAGACCCCCGCGTAGCTGCTATCGGGGATAACCGCCTTGACATCGTGTTCTCCACCGTCCGGGCCCCAGCCTTTTCCACCGCTCCGTATAACGACAGGCATGGAGGCGTCGATAATGACGTCGCTCGGAACGTGGAGGTTCGTAATCCTCTTATCGGAATTGACCATGTAAAGGTCCGGGCGTTCATCCAGGCAAGCTTTAATATCCGCCTCGATCGCCGCTCTTTGGTCTGCCGGCAAGGTCTGAATTTTCCCCACGACGTCGCCAAATCCATTGTTGGGATCGACACCCAAATCCGCAAAAACGGCGGCGTGTTTATCGAAAACGTCCTTGAAAAACACATAAACCGCATGGCCAAAAATGATGGGGTCGGAAACCTTCATCATCGTGGCCTTCAAGTGCAGAGAGAATAGAATTCCTTGTTCTTTTGCTTCCTCTATCTGCTCTTCGAAAAATGCGCGCAAAGCCTTTTGATTGATCACGGTCGCATCGACGACTGCGCCGTTCTGAAGGGCCGTCTTGTCCTTCAAGACCGCAACCTCTCCATTCTCGCCGACGAATTCGATTCTGGCATCGCCCGCCGATGCGTCGGCAATTGTCGTGGATTTTTCGTTCGAGCGGAAATCACCGCTTTGCATGGATGCGACGTGTGATTTTGAATCCTTGCGCCACTCGCCCATTCTTTGTGGGTTTTTCTTGGCGTATTCCTTGACCGCTTTCGGTGCCCTGCGATCTGAATTTCCTTCTCTTAGAACAGGATTTACGGCGCTGCCCTTAACCATGTCGTATTTGGCTTGAACATCATGCTCCGCGTCATTCTTTGGGTCTTCGGGGTAGGAAGGAATGTCATAGCCTTGCGCTTGCAGTTCCTCAATTGCGGCTTTTAGCTGCGGAATGGAAGCACTGATATTGGGAAGTTTGATAACATTCGCTTGCGGTTCTTTAACAAGTTCGCCCAGCTCCGCCAGATCATCGGATTGGCGTTGATCGTCGGAAAGCTTTTCAGGAAAGCTGGCCAAAATTCTTCCGGCCAGCGAGATGTCTTTTGTGCCGACGGTAACGCCGGCCACCCGGGTAAAAGCTTGTATAATCGGAAGAAAGGATCCACTCGCAAGCTGAGGCGCTTCGTCGACTTTTGTGTAAATGATGTCTGGCTGTACGTCTTTAGACTGTACGGACATGTTCTTCCCCAACTAAATAATCCAAGATTTCCCGGCTCGGCGGCCCATCCGCCCAAATGCCGTGGCATGGCAACCCAAATGACAATCTCACTTGATATCTGAACGCGCCCGAACGGGCCTCAATCGGTTCCGATACACGAAAAATAAAGGGGGTTGCGCGCTAATACAAGAGCCGACGTGCCGCCATTCACCACGTACTTCAAAGATGGCTGGTGAGGACCTCGGGATTGGTTTCGGGCGCCGCCTCCAGGGCCGGCAATGCTTGGTCGACATGATCGACCACAGTGAACAGGCCACGCACGGCCGGGTGGGCAAAACCGCCGCCGACCACCGCTTCCACCAAGGCCAGAAAGGGCTCCCAAAATCCATCGATATTAACCAGCACCATCGGCTTGTCGTGAAGGCGGAGCTGTTTCCAAGTGATGACCTCAATGGCCTCGTCCAGGGTCCCCAGGCCGCCAGGCAGAACGATACAGCCGTCGGCGAGTTCGAACATGCGCGTCTTGCGGGCGTGCATGCTGTCAACGACGATCAGGTCGGTAACGTCACGTTTCTCAACCTCGTGTTCGACCAGGAACTCCGGAATGACCCCGGTGACCCGCCCGCCGCCGTCCAACACGGCGTCGGCGAGCGCGCCCATCAGCCCGATACTGCCGCCGCCATAGACCAGACGAATCCCCCTCGCCGCCAACAGCGCGCCCAATTCCTCGGCTGCACGGCGATAAGCCGGAGGATCGCCAAAGCGCGAGCCGCAGAAAACAGAAATCGCCGATATCGTGGTCATGGGACCATCTCCGCCTGTTACTCGACCGAATTACAGTTTCGCCGGGAAAACAGCCTCTATACCACACCTCCGCGCGACGAGGGTTCCACGCCGCATGGCCTCCATCGATCACGAGAAATTCATTTGTCCATTAACAACCGGCGAAGGAATAATCTCGGCCACGAACTGTTTAACGAATACAAAGCATCACATCCATCGGGAGACGAACATGACAGGACCCTTGCGTAATCTGACCATCGCCGGCCTGCTGGCCGCCATTCTCAGTCTTAGCTTCGCCGGAATAGCCGGGGCGGATCCGGCGGCCGAAATCAAGTTCCGACAGAGTAACATGAAGGCGATCGGCGGCCATATGGGCGCCCTGGCCGCCATGGTAAAGGGTGCGCGCACCGGTTCGCCCCTGGAAGTACGCACCCATGCCTATGCCATCGGCTGGATGTCGCGCGTTGCCGGTGAATTGTTTCCCGACGGCTCCGGCGCCGGCGAGACCGCCGCCAAGCCAGAAATCTGATCCAAGCCCGACGACTTCAAGAAAGTGATGCGTAATTTCAAGGTCGCGGCATGGAAACTGGAACTGGCGGCTAAGGACGGCGACGCCGCTGCCATCGGAGCCGCCTTCGGGAACCTTGGCAAGTCCTGCGGTGGTTGCCACAAGGCGTTTCGTGCCAAGAAAAAATAGTGGCCGAACAAATTTCGTGAGCCCCGGCGGCCGGCCATCCTGGTGCTGGTTACCGGGGCGAATCGTTCTTGCGATGGGGCTCCTGTGGACGGGGGCCATCGCTCCGGCCACCGCCGGGCCAGAATCCGCGAAGCACGGCAAATATCTCTTCGATGCCGCCGGATGTCTTGGTTGCCATACCAAGAAGGACGGCAAGCCGTTGGCCGGTGGGCGGCGCCTGCGCACCCCCTTTGGCCATTACTACAGTCCCAATATCACGCCCCATCCCGAACATGGCATCGGCAAGTGGACGTCAACGGATCTTAAGCGTTCCCTTCGCGAGGGTGTCGCCCCGGACGGCAGCCACTATTTCCCGGTTTTTCCATATCCGTCTTATACCGGCATCACCGATTCCGACATTGCCGACCTCTGGGCCTATCTCAAAACCGTGCCATCGATTGCCCAGGCCAACCGCCCCCACGACACCAAACCGCCCTTCGGCGCCCGTATTTTCATGGTCGCCTGGAAAACACTTAACTTCGAGCCCGGCCCCTTCAAGCCTGATCCGTACCTCAGCGATCAGGTAAACAGGGGCGCCTATCTGGTCGATGTCATCGGTCATTGCGGTGAATGCCACACACCGCGCAATGCGGTCGGTGGCCTGCAACGGGATCGCTGGCTGTCCGGCAATCCGGGTGGGCCAGAGGGCGAACAAGTCCCCAACATCACACCCGATCGGGAGACCGGCGTCGGCCGCTGGTCAGACGGTGATCTGGACTCGCTGTTTCGCATGGGCATGACCCCGGAGGGCGACTTTGTCGGCGGCAGCATGACCGAGGTTATAGAGAACTCCTCGGGCCACCTCAGCGAATCGGACCTTCGGGCGGTGATTGCCTACCTGCGCACCTTGCCCCCCATACGCCACAAGGTCGAGAGCAAGAAGAAGGGGTCCTGAGGCCCGGAATTCTGCGATTCCTGACAAGACCCCGGTCGAATTGCCGGGAATTGCGCTGCACCGTCGGAACCTTTCGTGATATGCTTTGTCGGCCCGGGCAGGGTTTGGTCAAGCGGGGGTACAGTTGATCCGTCCACTCACGATTTCAGCCACCGGTGTCGTCATCGTCGCGTCGGCCATCGGCTTGAATTACATGCTGTGGGAGGAGGAGGTCGAAAAGGGAGCTCCTCCCGATAAGGTTGCCCGTGGCGAAGCTCCGAAAGCCGCCGCGCCGAAGCCCGAGGTCACCGCTCCCAGTCCGGAGAAGAGCGCTCCGCCCAAGGCCGACACCCCGGCCGCGGTGAGCAAGAGCCCCGCTGAACCGGTCAAGCCAAAGACCGAGCCCCAGGCGCCCAGCTTCGACGTGGTCCGCATCAACCCGAAGGGCGATACCGTAATGGCGGGGCGTGCCGAACCCGGCGAAATCGTCATCATCATGGATGCAGACAAGGAGATCGACCGTGTCACCGCCGATCAGCGCGGCGAGTGGGTGTTCATTCCCGAAAAGCCTCTGCCCCCGGGGAGCCGCCGCCTCAGCCTGGAAACGCTAGCCGAGGTCAAGGGGCCGAAGCGTTTGGAAGACGTTGTTGTCCTGGTGGTGCCGGAACCGGAAAAGGATATTGCCGGACGGTTAACCGAGAAGCCCACCCAGCCCTTGGCAATCAAGGTGCCGCGTAAGGGGGCCGGTCCGACCAAGGTATTGCAGAAACCGACACCAGCCTCCCAGACATTTGTGCTAACCGTGGATGTAGTGGACTACGACGATTCCGGGCAATTGATTATCAGCGGCCAAGCCCCGACCAAGGCCATGGTGCAACTCTATCTTGATAGCCGCTTCATCGGGCGGAACCGTGCCGACGACGCGGGCGCCTGGACCCTGAATCCCGAGGCGCCAGTGGCACCCGGTCTCTACACCCTGCGCGCCGATCAGGTGGACGCCGACGGAAAAGTTCTGGCACGCGTGTCGCTGCCATTCTCGCGCGCCGCCTTCCTTACCGCGATGGGACCGGGGACATTCGTCGTTGTCCAGCCGGGCAACAGCCTATGGCGTCTGGCGCGGCGCACCTATGGCGACGGCTTCGGGTACTCGGTGATCTACGAGGCCAACCGCGAACAAATCAAGGACCCCGACTTGATCTTCCCCGGACAGGTCTTCGCCCTCCCCGCCACCAACTGATATTCTGGACAGCACCACGAATGGACGCCCCTTGCTGAGGACGATCTTGGTACCCATCAATCGCGCCGGATGGCCGTTCATCGGCCTGTTCGCCGGTGCCACGCTTCTAATCGCCTGGGTCGCCGAGCCCGCAATCTGGATTGGTGTCGTGCTGACCGCATGGTGCATCTATTTCTTCCGCGATCCCGACCGGGTCACACCGACCCGCGAAGGACTGATTGTCGCCTCTGCCGACGGCGTGATTCAGACCGTTGATACCGCGGTGCCGCCGACCGAACTGGACATGGGCCCCGAACCACGTTCACGCGTTTGCGTCTTCATGAACGTCTTCAACGTCCACGTAAACCGCATCCCGTGTTCCGGCGTGATTGCCACTGTCGCCTATCGGCCGGGCCGCTTCTTCAACGCATCGTTGGACAAGGCCAGCGAGCACAACGAGCGCAACAGCCTGCGCGTCATCACCACCGACGGGCTGGATCTGGCCTGCGTTCAAATCGCCGGTCTCGTCGCGCGCCGTATCGTGTGCGACGTCACTCAGGACGAGAACGTTCTGACCGGCCAACGCATGGGCATCATCCGCTTTGGCAGCCGCGTCGACATTTACCTGCCGCCCGGGGTGACGCCCCTGGTCGGTGTCGGCCAGCATTCAGTCGCCGGGGAAACGGTTATTGCCGATCTGCGTTCCCAAGAATCAGCACGCGACGGAGAAATCCGTTAGGATTGGGCGCCATGGACCAACCGCACAGCGAACGCCTGAGCCGACGAGACCGCCTCAAGGGACTTCCGTTCAACCGGATGATTCCCAACATCCTTACGTTACTGGCGCTTTGTGCCGGAATGACCGCCATCCGCTATGGCCTTCAGGAACGGTGGGAGCATGCTGGCCTGGCGCTTCTGGTGGCGGCCATCTTGGACGGCCTCGACGGCCGCATCGCGCGCGTTCTCAAAGGCGCGAGCAAGTTCGGCGCCGAGCTCGATTCGCTCTCCGATTTCATCTGTTTCGGCGTGGCGCCGTCCTTGCTGCTCTACATGTGGACGCTGAGCGGCGCCGGTCGGATCGGCTGGGTGCTGGCACTTCTTTTCAGCGTTTGCTGTGTTCTCAGACTGGCCCGCTTCAACACCAACTTAGACGAGACCGACCAGCCCGCCTGGACCTCCAACTTCTTTGCCGGCGTTCCAGCGCCGGCGGGGGGTGGCCTGGTCATGCTGCCCATGTTCTTGTCCTTCCACTTTGGCGAGGGTCTGTTCAAGCAACCGGCCATGGTGGCGGTGTTTGTCGTTGTCGTATCAGCGCTCATGGTAAGCCGCATCCCCACGTTCGCCTTTAAGAAGTTCCGCGTTGCCCCCCGCTGGATCCTACCCACCATGCTGCTGGTCGGTCTGTTCGCCGCGCTTCTGGTCAGCGCCCCATGGCTGACCATGGCGACAACCCTCATCCTCTACCTGGCCAGCATCCCGTTCAGCCTGAGGTCTTACCGCAAGTTCGAACAAGCGGATACCGACGGCCCGGACACGACGCCACCGGACGCCACCGAAGAGGCGCCAACGCCCAAGGCGTAAAGCTCGTTCAAATGTTGATGATGCTGGGTTCTCGTCGGCGCCAGGCCGCCAAATTGGCGCGCAGCATGAGGGCCGAGGGCGTTACGATCAGGGTCAGCAGGGTAGCAAATCCGAGACCGAAAACGACGGCTGTCGAGAGCTGCGTCCACCACTGCGACGACGGCGCGCCGGTGCTAACCTGACGGGTGACAAAATCGATGTTCACGCCTAGGACCATGGGCATCAAACCAAGCATGGTGGTCACCGTGGTCAGCAACACCGGGCGCATACGCTGTACACCGGCGCGCAGAATGGCGTCGAGGGGTTCTCGACCCGCTTCCACCAGGCGATCGAAGGTATCGATGAGGACGATGTTATTGTTGACCACGATGCCGGCCAGGGCGATCACGCCGACACCGCTCATAACGATGCCGAAGGGCTGACCGGTGATGAGAAGGCCGATTAGGACCCCGATGGTGGACATGACGACCGCGGTGAGAATGAGGACCGCTGAATAGAAGCGATTGAACTGGGTAACCAATATGATGGCCATGATGAACAGCGCCACCGCGAAGGCCTTGACCAGGAACGCCTCGGCCTTCTCCTGTTCTTCGTTCTCGCCTTTGAACATGACCTTGACGCGGGGATCGAGATCGGCGCCGCTGAGCCATGTCTGAAGCTCGCGCACCATGTCATCGGCCAATACGCCGTCAGCCACATCGGCCTTGATGGTCATCACTCGCTTGCTATCGACGCGGTTGATGGTGCCAACCCTGGGCTTGGCCGAGCGGCTAACGAAATTTCCGATGGGGACGCGGCCTTTCTCGGTGGTGATGCGCAGTCCGTCCAGTCGATCGATGGTCCGCAAGGCACTTGGGTAGCGTACGCGGATATCGACCTCGTCGTCGCTATCGTCGGGCCGGTATTCCCCCAACTTAAAGCCGGTCGTCGCTAAACGCACAGCGAGTCCGATCAGGTTGACGTCGGCGCCAAACTTGGCCGCCTGGGCACGATCCACCCGGATCTCCCAATCGATGCCGGGGAGCGGCCGAGAATCCTCAATGTTGACGAGGCCGGGAAGACCGGCGAACCCGGCCCGCACCGTCTCGACCGCAGGTGCCAAGAGTCGCGGATCCGGAGCGCTGAGTTGTATCTGGACCGGCTTGCCGACGGGCGGTCCGTTTTCTTGCTGTCGCTCGTCGATAATAATGCCGGCGAGATCGGCGGTTCGCCGTTCTATCTCGGCCAGGATAGCGCGGGCCGGCCGGCGATGCTGCCAATCGGCAAGCTCCAGCGCAATGGTGCCGATGATATCTTCGGCCTCCTGGCTGTTTTCCTGCTTGCCCGTGCGCGTATAGACGCTATCGAACTCGGTCATGTCGAGGATGCGCTTCTCGACCTGGCGCACCAAGGCGTCCTTTTCATCGACCGAAAGGTTGCCGCGGGCGCGCACTTGCAACATGGCGTGTTCGGGCTCTACTTCGGGAAAGAACTCGATGCCGTTGCCATGGGCGGCGTAATACCACTGCACTCCGACCAGGAGTGTCAGGGCAGCGAGGAGAACCTTGGTCGGATGGCGCAAGGCGACGCCTAGAAGGATTAGGTATTTTCCCGTCAAGCCGCCGATATCGGAAAGCAGGCCTGTCTCGGCGGCGGCCAGTGACTTCACGGTGGTCGAGTCTTTCGTCCCTGGACGGCCGACGTAGGCGCCGAGCGTGGGGACGAAGACCAAGGCCATGAGCAACGATGCCGCGAGGGTCGCAATCAGGGTAATGGGTAGGTACTTCATGAACTCACCGACCACGCCGGGCCAGAACAACAGCGGCATGAAGGCAGCTAGTGTGGTCGCCGTCGACGCGATGATCGGCCAGGCCATCCGCTTGGCGGCAACGGCGTAGGCCTCGCCACGGTGTAGGCCCTCGGCCATCTTGCGGTCGGCAAGCTCGGTCACCACGATGGCTCCGTCGACCAGCATGCCAACCGCCAGGATGAGGCTGAACAGGACGACGATATTGATGGTGAGGCCGAGGGCCGCCAGGACCAGGATACCGGTGAGAAACGAACCCGGGATAGCAACGCCGACCAAACCCGCCGAGCGCCAGCCCAAGGTCGCCACGACCACGATCATGACCAGCAGGACGGCGCTGATGACGTTGTTTTGCAGGTCCTTCAACATGGTCCGGATGTCGCTCGACTTGTCTTGGGCATAGGTTACCCGCACCGCGCCCTTAAGCGTCTCGGGCCAAGTGGCCCGTTCCGCCTCGACCACGTCGCGCACACTCTCAATGGTCTCGATGATGTTGGTTCCCGCCCGCTTCGATACTTCGAGCGCGACAGCAGGACGCCCATTGACCCGGGCGAAGCCGGACGCGTCCTTAAAAGTACGCCGGATGTCGGCGATGTCGCCGACACGCACCACGGCATCGCCCTTGACCACCAAAGGCATGGCCATGATGTCGCGCACGTCTTCGAACAGGCCGGGAACCTTGACAGCGAAGCGCCCGCGGCCGGTATCCTGAGTGCCGGCCGGGACCAAAAGGTTGTTGCGCCCGGCGGCGGCAATGGCGTCTTCGCTGGAAAGGCCATAGCTCTCCACCTTGACCGGATCGACAATGACCTCGGCCAGGTCGTCCCGGCTTCCCGCCAGCTCCGCCTTAAGCACGTTGGAAAGCCCCTCAATGTCGTCGCGCAAGTCGCGTGCCAGGCGAAACAAGGTCCTCTCCGGGACCTCACCCGACAGGATCACGACGATGATCGGAAAGAGGCTGAAATTAACCTCGTGCACTGTCGGCTCCTCGGTGCCGTCGGGCAAGTCGGGTCTGGCCAAATCAACCTTCTCGCGCACGTCTTGCAGGGCCGTGTCGGCATCGAAGCCGGCCTCGAATTCAAGCACCACGCTGGCGCCCCCCTCATAGCCCGAAGAGCGCATCTCCTTAACGCCCTCAATCGCCTTGAGCTCCTTTTCCATGGGCCGGATCAAGAGGCGCTCCGCATCCTCGGGCGAGATACCCTCGAAGGCCATCTTCACGTAGAGAATAGGGATGTTGATATCGGGATCGGATTCCTTGGGAATCTCCTTGTAGGCGACGGAGCCGGCGATGAGGATTAGCACCAAGGTCGCGATGACCATGCGCGAGTGGCCGATGGCGGCGTCGATGATCCCCTTCACGACGTTTCTTCCCCCGCCGTCCGGACTTGCGAGCCGGAGTCTCCGCCCTCGGGTTCCGGCCGTACTCTCTGGCCGGTGCGTACGAACTCCTGCCCCACGGTAATCAGGGTGACATGATCGGGTAGCCCCGTCAGCCATGCGCCCTCGGTGCCGTCTGCAATCAGGTGCACCGGGTGAAACACCACCCGGCCGCCGGCGTCCACCGCCTTGACGCCGACCACGCCCTGGTCGGAGAGCGTGAGAACGGCCGGCGAAACATGGTGGGCACGCACCCGCGCCGTCGGCAGGCGCAGTTCCGTCGTCAATCCCTCAGCGACGGCAGAGCCTGGGTTGGGGACTGCCACCTCGACCCGAAAAGTGCGCGTAGCGTCGTCGCCCATGCGCGAGACGTAACGCACCCGCCCTTCCAGCCGCTGGCCGGTGACCAACCGCGCCCATGCCTTGGCGCCGACGTCGATACGCGCCACGTCGCGTTCCGAGACCGAGCCGACGACTAAAATGGGATCGAGATCGACCATGCGGGCAACCACGGTGCCAATGGCGACGTAATCGCCGACTTCGGTCGGCCGGTCGTCGAGGACGCCGTCGAAGGGGGCGCGGATGACGGTATGGGCGATGTCCGTCTGGATGCGCGCCAGGGCGGCCTTGGCCGCCTCCAGCTTGGCATTGGCCTCGGCCAGCTGGACCTTGGACCGGAACTCCTTGAGCGACAGTCGGCGCGCCGCGTCGAAAGCGATGCGTTCGTGCGCAAGCCGCGCCTTGGCTTCCTCAAGGCGGGCCTGGCGATCGTCCAGGGTCAGGCGGACGATGACGCCGCCTTTGCCGAGGGTTTGGCCTTTGGCGGCCCCAACGGCGACCACCCGGCCCCCTGTCTCTGCCTTAATGTCGACTTGGCGTTCCGCCTCAGTGCGGCCGAAAAGCACCAGTTCGTTGACCGTCTCGCGGGCGGTAGAGGCGCGTACCCTTACGCGCGGCAAGGGTGGGGTGGTCCCCGTATCCGACGCCGCCGACGACGGCCGGTGCGGGGAATTGGCACCGTCCAACTGACCCGACACGATCCATCCGGCAACGCCGAGGCTAAGCGCGGCGGCGATGATGTAAGAACGCCTCATTTTCTGGCACCCGTCTTCAGAGCCGGGTCCGCCACTTCGTCGAACAGAAGATCGCGGTTGTTCTCCATGTACTCGATGGCCGCCCGGTAGATGGCCAAGCCGAAGCCGCAAACAAATCTTCGATCGCCAGGCAGTTCCGATAGATCGATCTCCGCCATGTAGCTCACTCGCTCGGCGAAGGTTCCGAGGTATTGTTCAAAGACCCGGCGCCGCTGCACATCTTCCAGAAGGTGGCCGAAGAAAAGCATGAACAGGCATTCCGAACGCAGCGTGTCGCGGGACGGCTCCTTGCCCAGGGCATCGCGGAAGGCCGACATGCCCGCCGGAGCGATGCGATAGACCTTTTTGGGTGGCCGCCCGGCCTGGGTTTCCTCAGTGCAAGTCACAAAGCCCTCGGCACTCAGTCTGTTGAGGGCCGGGTAGATGGAGCCGAAGCCGGCGGCGTGGAAGTGGGCGAACGGTCCGTCTTCAAAAGCTTTCTTGATCTCATATCCACTGGCTTCACCGAGTGTCAGCACTCCGAGGCACAAGGTCTTCACATCCATGACGGCGGTCCCTCTAACGAGCGAATTTGGAATATGTCTAATTGATATATGACGATACTATATATATAGAACCGATATATATCGAGTCAATATATTTCACAGCAGGTCAGGCATGCGCGGAACGCATGGATATAGCCATCGTCGCCCGATCAGCGGCAGCGATTGTATCCGGCTTTGGCTAGGCCCCGACTTGGTCTGGAGCTTCAGAGGTAAGGCTGATTACCGGCGCCACCCCGCGCAGTTCGTCCAGGTGGATGTGGCAGGCGATAATATGGCGGTCGCGGTTTTGGCGCTGGGGCGGCGGCTCTTTGTCGCAGATATCGCCCAGCCGGCGCGGACAGCGGGTGGCAAAGGGACAGCCCTTTGGCGTCTCGAAGGCGCTGGGGATATTGCCTTCCAGCACGATACGCCGTTTTTCAACCGCCGGGTCGGCGATCGGAACGGCGGACAGCAGGGCCTCCGTATACGGATGATAGGGCGGGCCGAAGACCTCTTCGGTCGTGCCTCTTTCCATAATCCGTCCCAAGTACATGACGACGACGCGGTCGGCAAGGTAGCGCACCGCGCTCAGGTCATGAGAGATGAACAAAAGCGTCGTCTGGTGTTCGCGCTGGATGTCCACCAACAGTTCCGTAACCGCCGCCGCTACCGAGACGTCGAGGGCGGAGATAGGCTCGTCGGCGATGACCATGGACGGGTTGCCAGCAAAGGCGCGGGCGATGCCGACGCGCTGCTTCTGGCCGCCCGAAAGCTGGCGCGGACGACGCAAGGCGAAGTCGCGCGGCAGCTTGACCAGGTCAAGGAGGCGCAGCATCCGATCTTGGATCTTGTGCTTGTCGGACTCGACGCCGAACTTCTTGATAACGCGGGAAATCTGGCCGCCGATGGTGTGGCTCGGGTTGAGGGTGTCGTTGGGGTTCTGGAAGACCATCTGCACCGAGCCGAGTTGCTTGGGCGAACGTTCGCGCACCGGCATGTCGCCGATGTCCTGGCCGTCGAGCCGCACCTCGCCGTCGGTGCAGCATTCAAGACCCATCAGTACCTTGGCGAAGGTCGACTTGCCGCAACCCGATTCGCCGACAATGCCGAGCGTCTCGCCCCGCCGGGCAGAAAAGCTCAGAGTCTCGTTAGCCTTGACGTAGCGGATGCCGTCGCCCGAGATCATGGCCCCGATGGAACGATCATGGACCTCGTAATACTTCTGCATGCCGACGACATCGAGCACCTTTTCGCCGTATTCGACCGGCGGTTTGCCGTCGGCCTTGGCAATCAATTGGTCGGGGTCGATGTCCCGCCAGCGGACACAGCGGACCCGATGGCGGGGATCGTCGTCGGTGTCCACGTACTCGGCACCGATGTCGCCGGCGTCGCAAAGCCCCGATTCGAAGAGGTCGCACCGGGGGCCAAAGTTGCATCCCGGCGGCCGTTCGTGGGGCAGCGGAAGTTGCCCTTGGATAGCAACCAAGGGGCGCGCATTTTTGTCGGCATGAGGCAAGGGGATGCAACCAAAAAGACCGTGGGTGTAAGGATGCTTGGGCCAGGTGAAGATGGAATCGATGGTCCCCTCCTCAATCACCTCGCCCGAATACATGACGCCGATGCGGTCGCAGACCTCGAGCATGAGACCAAGGTTGTGGGAGATATAAAGGAGCGCGCTGCCGAACTTGTGGCTGAGCTCTGCGATCAAGGTGACGATGCCTGCCTCGACGGTGACATCGAGGGCCGTCGTTGGTTCGTCCAGCAAAAGGAGCGCCGGCTTGGACAACAACGCCATCGCGATAACAACCCGCTGCTGCTGTCCACCGGAAAGCTGATGGGGATAGGCTTGGAGGATTCGCTCCGGGTCCGGCAGGTGCACGTCGTCAAGCATTTGGAGAGCACGAGACCGCGCGTCGGCGGCGCTTACATTCTCGTGCACCATGGGCACTTCCATGAGCTGGGTGCCGATGGTCAGGCTGGGATTGAGCGCCGCCATGGGCTCTTGATAGATCATGGCAATTTCCGAGCCCCGGAGTTGGCGCAACTCGTCGGCGCTCAGGGTGGCGAGGTCGCGGCCCTTGAACGAAACACTGCCGCCGACGATATCGCCGTTGTTGCCCAGGTAGCGCATGATGGCCAGAGCCACGGTCGACTTGCCGCAACCCGATTCGCCAACCAGGCCGACGCTTTCCCCCGCCTTCAGGGAAAGCGAGAAATCCTTAATCGCAGGGATCTCTCCAGCGCGGGTGAAATAAGAAACACAGAGCCCCTTGATATCGAGCAGCGGCGTCAAGTTGTCTGACATGTTGTCCCTTCTAATCTCTCAATGAGATCTCGCGCAGCCCGTCGGCCAGCAGGTTGAAGCCCAGGATCAGGGACGAGATGGCGACGCAGGGGAATACGGACATGTGGGGAAAGGCGAGGGCCATCTGCCGGGTCTCGTTGATCATGCCGCCCCAGTCGGGGTCCGGCGGCGGAAGCCCAAGTCCGAGGAACCCCAGTACCCCGATGGTGATGATGACGTAACCCAATCTCAAACAGGCATCGACGATCAACGGTCCGCGGGCGTTGGGCAAGATCTCCACCAGCATGATTTGCCACGAGCTTTCACCGCGGGTTTGGGCGGCGGCCACGTAGTCGCGATTACGCAGGTCCAGCACCAGGCCGCGGACGATGCGGAAGATGCCCGGCGCGCTGGCGAAGGTGATGGCGACGATGATGTTGAGGGCCGAGGCGCCGATGGTGGCGATGATGATGATGTAAAGGACCAGCACCGGGAACGACAAGATGATGTCGGCGAGGCGCGAAAGCAATTCGTCGATCCAGCCGCGAAAGTAGCCGGCGGCGAGGCCCATGACGATGCCCACCGTGTAGGCGCAGATGGTGGCCAGCGGCGCATAGAGGAGAACCGCTCGCGAACCCCAGATGATGCGCGACAGGATGTCGCGGCCGATGTGGTCGGTGCCGAGCCAGAAGATTCCCCCCTTGGTGAACGCCACGCCCGGCTTGGCGAACGGCTGCAAGGTGGCATTGGGCTCGAAAGGCGCGATGACGGGGGCGGCGAGGGCGACCACGATCCAAAACACGACTAGGCCGGTGCCGATCATGCCGACCCAGCTTTCCCTGATCAGGGCGAAAGACTTGAGGGCGCGCATGAACGCGGCACCGGGCGTGGGCGCCGGTGTGATGGTGCGGACGATGTCGGTCATATTCCCACCCCCCTCAAGCGAACCGGATGCGCGGGTTGAGGTAGGTGTAACCGACGTCGGCGATGGTCTGGGTGGCGACGGCGACGAAGACGGCGACCATGGCGCAGGCTTCGATGAGGAAGATGTCGCCGTTCAACGACGCCTCCAACAGCAGCGCGCCGAATCCCTTGTACGCGAAGAAGAACTCGACGACGATGACGCCCGACAACAGCCAGTTGATCTGCAGCATAATCACCGTGAAGGGGGCGATGAGGGCATTGCGCAGGGCATGGCGCAAGATCACTTGTCGGTAAGGCAGTCCCTTGAGGACGGCGGTGCGAATGTAGGGCTGGGTCATCACCTCGGCCATCGAGGCGCGGGTCATGCGCGCGACATAACCGAAATCGTAGATCACCAACACCATAACGGGCAGGATCAACTGCTTGAACTCGAAGCCCGACGACATGCCGCTGGTGCCGGGCAGAATCTTGAGCCAAAAGACGAAAATGGCCGAGAGAAAAACGGCGCTGGCGAATTCAGGGATCGAAGTCGTGGTGACGGAGGTCACGGAAATGGACCGGTCGAGTTTGGAGCCCTCGCGCATGCCGGCCAGGATGCCGAGCGCCAGGGAAAGCGGGATCATGAGGGCGAAGGTCCAGAATCCCAGGATAGCCGTGTTCCAGAGCCTGGGCCACAAGACCTCGGCGACCGGCACGTTGAAGCGGATGGACTGGCCGAAATCGCCGCTGGCGAATTTCATCAGCCACGTCCCGTAGCGCAGCCACAAGGGCTCGAAATAGCCGTGCGCCTCGAGCCACAGGCGGCGCTGCTCGTCGTTCGAGTAAGGTCCCAGCACGCCGACGGCGACGTTCTCGGCGTCGATCTCGAGCAACAGGAACAACAGGGTCGACACCACGATCATGGTCACGACCATGAAGCCGAGGCGCTTGCACATGAACACGATCATCAGCCGTCAGACCCCGCAGTGGGGATCGGGCGCGGAGCGAACCGCGGAGACGCTCTGGGCGCCCCTGCGGGAGTCAGCCGGCGTCACGCCAGCCACACCTTGCCGAGCTGATGGTAGATGGTCGGGTGCAGTTCGTAACCCCGCACCCGCTCGGTGCCCGCCGCGAAGACCGAGCGCCACAGGGGCTGCGCGATGACGGCGTCGTCCTGGAGAATCTTCTCCACCTTTGCCATCTGCTTGCGCCGCTCCTCGACGTCCAAGGTGGCGCTGGCCACGTCGAGGGCGCTGTCGAAGGCGGGGTTATTGTAGTGGCTCTCGTTCCACGGTACGCCCGAGCGGTAACCGAGGTTGAGCACCATGACACCGAGCGGACGGTGGGTCCAGGCGGTGAACCCGAAGGGGGTCTTGTCCCAGGTTTTCCAGTACTGAGCGTCCGGCATGACGTTGATCTGGATGCGGATCCCCGCCGGTTTGCACATCTCGGACAGGGCCTGGGCTAGGGCCGGCTCCCACGACGGCGTCTTCTTGCAATCCAGCTTGAGGTCGATGCCGTTCGGGTGGCCGGCATCGGCTAACAGCTTCTTAGCCCGTGCGTAGTCCTGCTTCTGGGCCGGCAGCTTGGCGTATTCGGGATGGGTCGGCGCCACGTGATGGTCCTCCGCCGGTGCACCCTTGCCACGGTAGGCGATGTCGAGGAGCCGCTGGTGGTCCTGACACAAGGTCACGGCCTGGCGCACGCGGATGTCGTCGAATGGTTTCTTGTCGATCTGCATGCGGGCGACGCCGGTCTGCGCGGTGACCGCCTCGAAGAGCTGGGTGCCGGGGATCCCCTGCACCACCTCGAGTTGCTCGACGAAGGTTTCGTACAATAGTTCCACTTGGCCCGACGCCAGGGCGGCCAGTCCGGCGGCGGGGTCGTCGCCGTGGTCGACATAGGTGATCTGGTCCAAATAGACCTCGTCGCCCCAGTAATCCTTGGGGTTGCGCTTGGCCAGCACCGCTTTCTCGCCGACCACGAACTCCTTGAGCTCGAAGGGGCCGGTGCCGACCGGGTTCTTCGAGATGTTGCCGCCTTCCTCTTCGAAGCGGCGGTGGACGATGGCGGTGGGGTAGTTGTAAAGGTTCTCGGGCATGGCCAGTTCGGGGCGGTTGAGGTTGAGGCGGAGCGTGTGCTTGTCCACCACCTCGACGGCACCGGGCGTCATGCTCTTCGACTTGATCGGATTGCCACCCTTGTCCTTCTTGCCCGTATCGGTCTCCGTCACCATGGAGCCGAACAGACCGATGTTCGACGACCCGGTCTTGGGGTCGAGCCAGCGTCTGAAGTTGAACGCCGCGTCCTCGGCGTCGAATGCGTCCCCGTTCGACCACTTGACGCCCTTGCGCATGTGCAAGGTCCAGGTCTTGAGGTCGTCGGAAGCCTCCCAACGCTCGCAAAGATAGGGCCGGGTGACGTTGTCGGTTCCGGTGATGGTCAGGTATTCGAGGAAGGGGCGGCTCGTGTTAGACATCTGGGTCCATTCGTAGGTCGCCGGATCGTCCATCCTCTGCACCTGCATGGAGCAGCGCAGGTTGCCGCCCTTCTTGGGCGTCGCCGCCTGGGCGCTGGGCACGAATTGCGAACCGGTCACCCCGCCGGCCATGGCATAGGCGGCGCTGGCCGACACGCCGAGCAGGGTTGCCGTACGCAGAAATTCGCGGCGGTCGATGTCGCCCTTGGCCAGTTGATTGGCCAACTCGGGCACCGCCGGATGAATCTTTGTCTTTGATTTGTCTGCCATGGAAACTCTCCCTGTACCGTTCGTTGATTGGTTAAGCATAAAGTGCCTATAGAACTACTAAATAAATTTTACTGGTAACCTCGCATGCAGATAACAAAATTCATGAACAAACAAATTTAACATTTCCATAGAGTTTATTTATTACACCAATACTTAATTTTATATTTATTATATACTATTATCTCACTTCCGAATTATCCTGTCAAACCGAAACGGGACTATAGTTGGGGCCACAATCTTTTTGTGAAATCTATATGGCATCAACGGGTTTCGACCGACGCCAACTTTAAGGATGAATTTTCAGCCGTTCCCGGTTATCCTGATCAACCGTTATATACGGATTAGAATAACGCTTTCCAGGGATGTTCCCCATGCTGTCCACCACCGGCCCTTCGCTCATCGATCCCTTCGGACGCCAAGTCACCTATCTTCGGGTATCGGTTACCGACCGCTGTGACTTCCGCTGCGTCTACTGCATGTCGGAGCACATGTCCTTCCTGCCCAAGGCCGAGCTTCTGACCCTGGAAGAGTTAGACCGGCTGTGCTCCGCCTTCGTCCGCAAGGGGGTGCGTAAACTGAGAATTACCGGTGGCGAACCGCTGGTCCGCCGCGGCATCATGTGGCTATTCCGGGCACTGGGCCGCCATCTGGACAAGGGCGCGCTCGACGAATTAGCCCTAACCACCAATGCCAGTCAGCTGGCGCGATACGCGGCCGAACTGGCCGACTGCGGGGTGCGCCGCGTCAACATCTCCATCGATTCGCTCAATGCCGATAAATTCCGCGCCATCACCCGCATCGGCCGGCTCGACCAGGTCATCGCCGGCGTGGAGGCGGCGCGCAAGGCGGGGCTGGCGGTCAAGATCAACACGGTGGCGCTCAATGGCGTCAATGACGACGAGATCGGCGACATGGTCGCCTGGTGCGGGGATCGGGACTGCGACCTGACTTTTATCGAGGTCATGCCCATGGGCGAGATCGACGGCTATCGCTCCGAGCAGTACCTGCCCCTGACCGCCGTGCGCGACAGGATCGAGGAACGCTGGACGCTGACCGACATCGATTACCGCAGCGGCGGACCGGCGCGCTACACCACCGTTGCCGAGACCGGTCGGCGCATCGGCTTTATCACCCCCCACAGCCATAATTTCTGCGAAAGCTGTAACCGGGTACGTCTTACCTGCACCGGCACCCTTTACATGTGCCTGGGCCGCGACGACTCCGCCGACCTGCGCACCCACCTGCGCGCCGGGTCCTCCGACGCGCCCCTGGAGGCAGCCATCGACCAGGCTATCGCGCGCAAGCCCAAGGGCCACGATTTCGTCATCGAACGGGCCGACCCGGCGGTGTCCCGCCACATGAGCGTTACCGGCGGCTGAACAAGCCCGGCGGGATCAAAAGCGAAGGCACTCGTCGGTTGACCCGACCAGGCATGACCCGTACCATGGCCGATGGTGGTTCCCCTTGACGGGGGAGACAACAGGGAACGCGGTGCGCGTCAAACACATGGGCACAATTCCGCGGCTGTCCCCGCAACTGTAAGCGGCGAGTTTCTGACCGGCGAGTGCCACTGGGCAACTGGGAAGGCCAGGTAGGAAACGAAAAACCGCAAGCCAGGAGACCTGCCACCACACCGTCACCGCGACCGTCCGGGCTTTTCGTGGCCGAGACTGGGGAAAGCGGCGACACGAGACGCGATAGCTTAAACCGGCAACGGAGGATTGCATCATGACCGACCACGTTTACTCACAGACCACCGAATCCCTCACCAAGACCAGTGCATTGGCGCAGACCGTGTTGGCCGCCTTGCTGGGCGCTTTTATCCTCTTTGGCACCGGGTTCGTCCAGATCAGCGCGGCGCACAACGCAGCCCACGATTCCCGACATTCGCTCGCCTTCCCCTGCCATTGAGAACACGCTGTGTTCAGGCGTATCGTGGCGACGGCGTTGTTTGCCGGTCTCGCCGCGGGATTCGTTCTCTTTGTCGTTCAGCAATCCTGGGTCACACCGCTTATTCTTGAAGCGGAGACGTTCGAGACGGCCGGCGCCGGGCATCAAGAGCACGGGCACGAGCACGGCCATCCCTGGGCTCCACAAGACGGTATCGAGCGGACACTCTTTACTCTCCTCGCCGATGTTCTGAACGGTTTCGGCTTCGCCCTTCTCCTTGGTGCCGCGATTGCCTTCTCCGGGCGCCAGGTCAACTGGCGCCTCGGCCTCGTGTGGGGGCTTGCCGGATTCGCCGTCTTCGGGGCCGCGCCGGCCCTCGGGCTGCCTCCCGACCCACCCGGGGTCGATGCCGGCGAGCTTGTTCCGCGACAGGCTTGGTGGCTCGGAACGGCGGCGGCGACGGCTTTGGGATTGTGGCTTCTTGCCTTGACCAAACGACGGGCGTTGAAGGTGCTTGGTGTCCTGGCCCTGGTGGCGCCGCACGTCATCGGCGCGCCCGCTCTCGACATTCACGCCGGCCCCGTCCCGCCGGAACTGGTCAACGAATTTATTGCAGCCTCTTTGGTCGCCACCGGCGTGTTTTGGCTTGTCATCGGTACGATGAGCGGCCATCTCGCGCGCCACCGCATTGGCCTCGACTGACGACTGGCATGGCAATCCCATCGACGCCGCACTCGGTATGCCATGGCGGCGATATCGACGCGGCCGGCCGGCTCTTTGGCGAGCCTCAGGGTGGCTGGCTCGATCTCTCGACGGGTATCAGTCCGCACCCCTACCCCCTGCCGCCTCTGGCGACCGAAGCTTGGCGAAAGCTACCGCAGCCGGATGCCGAGGCGACGCTCATCCGTGCCGCGCGCAAGGCATATGGCGCCTCCGCCGAAGCCCGCATCGTGATCTCGCCCGGAACCCAGGCGGCGATCCAGGCCCTGCCGCGCCTGGGCCGGGTCGGCCGGGACGCGGTCAGTGTAGCGGTGCTGGGCCCGACCTATGGCGAGCATGCCCACGTGTGGCGCGCCGCCGGCCATGACGTTGACGAAGTCGCGTCCTTGGATAAAGCCGCTAAGGCCGAGGTCACCGTTATCGTCAATCCCAATAATCCCGATGGCCGCGTAATCGACGGCGGAACGCTCCGGGCGCTTCACGGGTCGATCGCCAAACGCGGCGGCTGGCTGGTGATCGACGAGGCCTTCGCCGACGTTGATCCGGACGTGAGCATCGCCGCCTGGGCCGGGCGGCCCGGACTCGTGATCTTGCGGTCCTTCGGCAAATTCTTCGGTCTTGCCGGGCTGCGTCTTGGATTCGTGCTCACCGATGACGCGATTGGGGATGAGTTCCAGGCCTCATTCGGCCCCTGGGCCGTATCGGGGCCGGCGCTCGCGATCGGCGGGACGGCCCTCGTCGACGACATCTGGTGCCAGACCATACGCGCCCGACTGGCCGACGATGCGCGCCGGCTTGACGCCCTCCTTGCCGGTGCGGGCGTCAGCGTCGTTGGCGGCACGTCGCTATTCCGCCTCGTTGAGACGGATAACGCGGCGCGCCTTCGCGATGGACTGGCGCGGCGTGGTATCTTGGTGCGTATCTTCGACGACCAGCCGACCCTGGCCCGGATCGGCCTGCCCGGCGACAAGGCCGCCTTCGAGCGACTGGCCGATGCCCTGGCAAGCCTTATAAGGGCTTAATCGTCCTTGGTACTGACGCCGGCCTCGGCAAAGGTCGCCATGCCGGCATGGACAGCGATCGCCGTCTTGACGATGGCGACGGCCAGAGCGGCGCCCGATGCCTCGCCGAGACGCATGCCAAGATCGAGAAGCGGCACCTTGTCGAGCCGTTCCAGAAGCCGCCGGTGGCCAGGCTCGGCCGAACAATGTCCGGCGAGACAATGATTGAGCGCGCCGGCGTTCTGCCGTGCCAGCGCCGCCGCCGCCGCGCCCGCGACGAACCCGTCGAGCACCACCGGGATGCGTTTAAAGCGCGCCGCCAATACAGCACCCGCGATGGCCGAAAGCTCACGCCCGCCAACCCGGCGCATGACCTCCAGAGGATCGTCTAGGGCCGCGCCGTGAGTCATCATCGCCGCCTCGATCACCTGTGCCTTTCGATCGACGCCCACCTGATCGACACCGGTCCCCGGTCCCGCCCAGTCGGCGCCCGTACCGCCATAGAGGCCACGACAGATCGCCGCCGCGGCCGTGGTGTTGCCGATGCCCATCTCGCCGACACACAAGAGGTCGATACCGTCGGGCACCTTTTCCATGCCGAGCGCGACCGCTGCCAAGAACTCAGGCTCGCTCATCGCCGGGGCCTGGGTGAAATCGACGGTCGGTTGATCCAAGTCGAGCGCGCATACCTCAAGCTCGGCGCCCACGGCCTTGCAGATTTGGTTGATCGCGGCGGTGCCGCCGGCGAAATTCGCCACCATCTGCCCCGTGACCTCGGCCGGGAAGGCCGAGACACCTTGTGCCGTTACCCCATGATTGCCGGCGAAGACAAGGGTTTTGACGATCTCGCAGCGGGGCGGGTTGCATCTCTGCCAAGCGGCCATGAAAGCGGCAATACCTTCGAGACGTCCCAACGAACCAGCGGGCTTGGTCAACTGTGCATCACGGTCGCGCGCAGCCGCCTCTGCGGCGCCGTCGGCGCGCGGCAAATCACTGATCAGGTCACGCAACTCGTCAATCGTCCCGGGCGTTTTCATCGGCGTTTCCATTGTCTTCGGATGGTTTTGGCGAGGGCGACACGCGGCAAAGACTATCCTATAACCGAGGCCTAAATACCAATCGAAAGTGTGCCATGGTGGAGACTGAATCCCGAATCGATGACGCAAGGGTCGCAGCGGCCTTCTTGACGCGCCTGCCCTTGGCCCTCGCCCACCCGCCGGGCCCCGGCCGCTTGGCACGGGCGTCGTGGGCCTTTCCGATCGTCGGTCTGGTTATCGGCATCGCCGGCGGCTTGGTTTATGGAGTCGCGCATTGGCTCGGCCTGCCGCCTCTGTTGGCCGCCGTTTTCACCGTTGCCGCGCAGATTATGCTCACGGGCGCCCTGCACGAGGACGCCATCGCCGATGTCGCCGATGGCCTCGGCGGCGGTGCCACTCGCGAACGCAAGCTTGAACTCATGCGCGACAGCCGTATCGGCACTTTCGGCGCCTTGGCGCTCATATTGGTCTTCGCGGCGCGGGTGGCCGCCGTCTCGGCCATGGCCGAAACCGAAATGGTCATCGCCGCCTTGGTCGCCGCCGGTGCCCTGTCACGTGCTTCGATGGTGGTGGTCATGGATCTGATCGTACCGGCCAGGAGCGACGGCCTCAGCGCCCAAGCGGGGCGACCTCAAACAGGAACCGTTGCGGCCGCCCTGATCATTGCCGTCGTCTTGAGCCTTTTGGCACTTGGCCCCCTTACCGGTACGGCCGGGCTGGCGGGCGCTGCCTTCGGTACCGGCGGTCTGGCATGGATCGCATGGCGCCAGATCGGCGGCCACACCGGCGACGTGCTGGGCGCTTGTCAACAAATGGCCGAAGTCTTTTGTCTCTCCGTCATCGTTGCCGTGGGACTCCGTTAAACGCCGCATCCACCAAGTGCACGAAGGAACCCATCACGTTGCCGCGCCGACACCCGGCGGGACCAAGATCGTCGTCACGCGCGTCGCGGCACTGGAAAAGCGGTTCCGCCGCCGGCTCGCGCAGAATAGTGGCGTAATGGAACTCGTGGCCGCGATACTCGGCGCCGCCCGCGCCGAGGGGGCCATCCGACACCAGCCGCGTCTGGCGGTAGCCAAGATGCAGGCGGCGCCGGGCGAACGAGGTTTCGAGCGCCACCAACCCGGCCATTTCGTGGCGTCGTTCGTCGCCATCGACAAGCCCCTCGCCCAGCACCATGTAGCCGCCGCATTCGCCATAGATCACGCCGCCTCGTGCCGCCGTGGCGCGGAGGCCGTCAAGGAACGCCGCGTTGCCGGCCAGGCGTCCGGCGTGCAATTCGGGATAGCCGCCCGGAAGATAGACTGCGTCCGCCGCGCCGTCCGGTGCCTCATCGGCCAAGGCTGAGAACGGCACGATTTCCGCCCCTGCCCCGCGCCAGCCGTCTAGGACGAAGGGATAGGCGAAGGCAAAGGCGGTGTCACGGGCGACGGCGATGCGCTGACCGAGCGGTGGAATACCCGCCGCCGCCCCGTCGCCGCCGGGCGCCGTCCCGGGCCTGGCCAGCGCCCCGAGGGCATCGGTATCGACATGCGCCCCGACGACAGCGGCGGCGGCATCGAGGAAAGCGTCCAGATCGTCCAGTTCCCCGGCCTGCACCAGCCCGAGGTGGCGGCCCGGCAAGTGAAGCCTTGGATCGCGCGGCACGCAGCCCAAAACCGGAATGCCGAGGGGCGCCATGGCATCGCGCAAAATTCTCGCGTGTCCCTCGCCGCCGACACGATTGAAGATGACGCCGACGAGCCTGACATCGGCGCGAAAACGGGCAAAGCCGCTTACCGTCGCAGCGGCCGAAGTCCCTTGTCCACGAACGTCTACCACCAACACCACCGGCCAGCCGGCGAGCGCCGCCAGATCGGCGGTCGAGCCGGTGCCGTCGGTGGCGCCGTCGAATAACCCCATCACGCCTTCGCCGATGACCAGATCCGCGCCTTCGCCCGCGGCAGCGGCGAGGCGGGCCAGCGTCGCCGGGTTCATCGCCCAACAATCGAGGTTAAGGCACTTCCGCCCGGACGCCGCCAAGTGGAAGGCCGGGTCGATGAAATCGGGGCCGGCCTTGAAGGACGAAATGACCGAGCCTTGGTTGCGGAAATGGCGCAGAAGGGAAAGGGTCAAGATGGTCTTGCCGCTGCCCGAGGCGGGCGCCGCTATCATCAGGGTGGGCGCTTGGGTCATCGCTTGGACGCGATCAGCCGGCCTTGACCCGGGACTTGACTCCCAGGGGATCGGCGACGAGCGCCCGGCCGGCCAGCGCGCCAAGCCAATCGAGCCCACCGCGCAGCCGCACCACTTCGCCGATGACGACCAACGCCGGTGGTTCGATGCCAGCCGCCACGGCCGCCGCCGCGCAGTCGCCAAGCGTGCTCTCCAAGACTTTCTGGTGCGGAGTCGAGGCACGGCTGACGATGGCTACCGGCTCATCCGCCCCGCGCTCCGCATCAATGAGACATGCTGACAATTTCCCCAAGTGCTTCATCGCCATGTAAATGACGAGAACCGGCGAGCCGGCCGCGATGGCGGCCCAGTCGATACTATTGGGCACGTCACCCGAGGCATCATGCCCGGTGATGAAGGTGACCACCGAATTGATCTCGCGGTGCGTGACCGGAATACCGGCATAGGCCAGGCCGCCGATGCCCGCCGATATGCCGGGGATGATACGGAACGGCACCTCGGCCTCGACCAGCGCCAAGGCTTCCTCGCCGCCACGGCCAAATACAAAGGGATCACCGCCCTTCAGGCGCAGGACCCGCTTTCCCTCATGCGCCAATTGAACCAGCCGGCGCGAGATATCAGGCTGACGGGGCGAGGGCTTGCCGCCCCGCTTGCCCGCATATTCGAGTTGGGCACTGGAATTGGCATGTTTGAGGACCCCTTCGCCGACCAGCGCGTCGTAGACCACCACGTCGGCATATTCGAGGCCGTGAAGCGCATGGAGCGTCAGCAAACCGGGATCACCCGGTCCGGCGCCCGCCAGCCACACCCAGCCCGCCTCGAAGGGCGGCAGTTCCATCGCCAGACGATCCAATGATTCCTCCGCTTCGTTGCCGCTATATTACCTCGGGCGGGTTCTCTAAGGTAGCGTTTGTCATGGCTAGTGTTCTGGATCGGAAACCAAGCGGAGAGTTGCGCCGGGGCTGGACCACCGGGGCCTGTGCCACGGCGGCGACGCGGGCCGCCTACACGGCCCTGTTGACGGGTGAATTTCCGGACCCGGTAACCATCACGCTGCCCCGGGGCGAACGCCCAAGCTTCGCCCTAGCGCGCGAATCGCTTGGGCGGAACGAGGCCATGGCCGCTATCGTCAAGGATGCTGGCGACGACCCCGACGTGACCCATTGCACCCAGATCATGGCAACAGTACGTCCCACCGGGCGCGCCGTGACCTTCAAGGCCGGCGAGGGCGTCGGCACGGTGACCAAACCGGGTCTGCCGTTGGCGGTGGGTGAACCCGCCATCAATCCCGTCCCACGCCGAATGATGACCGAGACCGTGGCTGAAATCGCCGCCGCCCACGGCCATAACGGCAACGTCGAGATTGAAATCTCGATCCCCGGCGGCGAAGACCTTGCAAAACGCACCATGAACGGCCGGCTTGGCATCCTGGGCGGGCTTTCGATCCTGGGCACGACGGGCATCGTGGTGCCTTATTCGTGTGCGTCGTGGATCGCCTCGATCCGCCAGGGCATCGACGTCGCCCGCGCCGAAGGCATCACCCACGCCATCGCCGCCACGGGCTCGGTGTCGGAAGCGGCGGCGCAGGGCATATACGGTGCCCCTGAAAGCGCGCTTCTCGACATGGGCGATTTCGCCGGGGGGCTTCTCAAATACCTGCGCGACAATCCGATTGGGCGCCTCACCATCGCCGGCGGATTCGCCAAGATCGCCAAGCTGGCGGCAGGAAATATGGATCTGCATTCGGGCCGCAGCCAAGTCGATTTCAACCGGCTGGCCGAGATATTGACCGATTTGAACGCCGACCCCGCACTGGTTGACGACGCCCGGCACGCCAACACCGCGAGCGAGGTTCTGGGTAAGGCGCGCACCGCCGGCCTGGCCCTGGCCGAACACATCGCCAACGACGCTCGAAAGACCTCCCTCAACGTCCTGGCGGGGGGCATAGAGGTCGAGGTGCTCATTTTCGACCGCGACGGTGCCCTCGTTGGTCGATCGAATGGTTAGGCCGATGCATCTCCTCATCCTGGGCGGCACTGGCGAGGCGGCCGAACTGGCACACCAAACAACAACCCGGCCCGGTCTCAAGGTCACCACCTCGCTGGCTGGGGAAACCCGCAATCCAGCGCGCCTCAAGGGCGCGGTGCGTAGCGGTAGTTTCGGCGGCGCCGACGGGATGGCTGATTACTTGCGCCAAGCCGGCGTCGATCTTGTGGTTGACGCGACCCATCCCTTCGCCGCCGTCATCTCCCACAACGTGGCCAAGGCTTGCTCAACCGTCGGTTTGCCCCACGTCCATCTGGTGCGCCCGCCGTGGGAGCGCCAGGAAGGCGACACCTGGATCGAGGTCGACGACCTTACCCAGGCCGCGAAGGCGGTGGCCGGACGGCGCGCCTTCCTGACCATCGGACGGGTTGAGCTCGGGTGGTTTGCCGGGATGGAGGATAGCTGGTTTCTGGTCCGCGTTATCGATCCACCGGCGGAACCGCCGCCGTTGGCCAACCACCACATCATCGAAGGCCGTCCGCCCTTCACCATAGGCGACGAAAGGGCACTCATGTCCGACCACAAGATCGACGTGGTGGTGAGCAAGAACAGCGGCGGCGCGGCCACCTATGCGAAGATCGCCGCCGCCCGCTCGCTCGCCCTGCCTGTCGTTATGGTGCGCCGCCCGGCACCGCCCGACGGCCCGACGGTCGTCAGCGTTGAGGAAACCCTTGAGTGGCTCGCCACGCACCAAGCCTAGGACGACTTGCGATGCGGTCGCAGAAGATGAACGTGGGAAGGCGCATAGAGACGACTTTCGGCCGCATCTCCGGCATTGAGAACACGGCCGACAAGAATTATCGCCGTCCGCGTGATCTTGGCCTCTCGCACCTTGGAGCGGATATCGGCGAGAGTTCCTAAGATGATTTGCTGGTCCGGCCAACTGGCGCGATAGACCACGGCAACCGGGCAGTCGTCGCCGTAATGGGGGCGGAGATCGGCCGCAACCTGTTTCAAGTTGCGGATCGAAAGGTGGATCGCCAGCGTCGCCCCCGACGCCCCCAACCGGGCCAGGCTTTCCCCGTCGGGCATGGCTGAGCTTTTCATCGCAGTCCGGGTCAGGATCAGGCTCTGGCTGATTTCGGGCAAGGTTAATTCGACCCCGAGCGCGGCGGCGGCAGCGGCAAAGGCCGGCACGCCGGGCGTGATGTCGTAGGCGATGTTGAGCGCATCGAGGCGGCGCATCTGCTCGCCGATGGCCCCATAGAGCGACGGATCGCCCGAATGCACCCGCGCCACGTCATCACCGGCGGCGTCGGCTGTTTTCATCTCGGCAATGATCTCGTTGAGGGTCAGGGACGCCGTGTCGATCACCCTTGCGCCCTCGGGCGCGGCGGCGACGACGTCGCGCTGCACCAAGGAGCCGGCATAGAGGCAGACCGGGCAGCGGGCGATCAGATTGTGCCCGCGCAGCGTGATGAGATCGGCCGCCCCTGGCCCGGCACCGATGAAATAAACCGTCATGTCGGGCCCGCCTTGGCGGCGTAACCGCGCGGCGTATAGACCCAGGCAGCACCGCCGCGATCAAGGCGCCGTGTCGCCGAAGAGCCGACGATCACCAAGGTCAACATATCAACCCTTTCGGGGGTCAGTTCGCCCAAGGTGATGAATTCGAGATGTTCGCCGTCGCGCCCCAGATTGCGGGCCAGCACCACGGGCGTCTCGGGCCGCCGGTGGGCCAGCATGATTTCCCGCGCCCGGGCGAGTTGGCTTTGGCGTCGACCCGAGACCGGATTGTATAGTGCAATCACGAAATCGGCCTCGGCCGCCGCGCTGACCCGCCCCTCGATCACCGGCCACGGCGTCAACAGATCGGAGAGCGAGATGGCGCAGAAATCATGACCGAGCGGCGCCCCGGCGCGCGCCGCGGCGGCCTGCATCGCCGAAACACCGGGCGCCACGCTGATCGCGACCCGGTTCCACTCGGCGCGGTCGTGGCGCTCCAATTTCTCGAACACCAAGGCCGCCATGGCATAGATGCCGGCGTCCCCCGATGAGACCAATGCCACCCGCCGACCCTGGGCGGCGCACTCGATGGCGTGACGCACCCGCTCTTGTTCCTCGCCCAACCCGAAATCGTGACGCGTCTTGCCGTCGATCAGCGGCCCCAGAAGGTCGAGATAGAGGCGATACCCCATCACATCGTCGGCCTCGGTAATGGCGGCGTCGGCCTCCGGCGTGCGCCAATCCGCCGTCCCCGGCCCGATGCCGACGACGGCGAGCGTGCCTTGCGGCCGACCGGCGGTCCCGGCGTCGATGGGTTCGGGCGCCCGGGCAATGGCGCAGGTGGCGCGCCGGCTCTTGCGCTTGGCGACAATCAGCTCAGCCTCGGGCCCGGCGGCGGCAAGGGCGGCGGCCTCGGCTACGCCATGGGCGCCGACCGCCCGGAAAACAGTCTCCGACGGATTGGCGAGACGCGGCGTCTCGGCTTCCAGCCGCGGCGCGTTAAAAAACCGGGCCGGGACGTTCATTGCATTTGCCAGCGCGTGGATCGCCGCTTCATCGGACTTGAGATCGAGGGAGAAAACCCCCGCCACCGCGCCTGCGGCCAGTCCCGCGTCGGCCAGGGTCTCACGCACTAAGTCCCGCACTTCCTCGGGCGCGGTATCGCGTTCGCATCCCACGCCCAGCGCCAGGGTCGCCGGGTGGTAAACGAGACAGGCCGGGCCGCCGTCCCGCACCCGATCGGTGACCGCGATGGTCAAGTCGCCCGCATCGGCGAACGGAATACTGCTTTCGTCCAGCCACGCAGCGTTCCCGTCGATCTTCACCTCGGCGCCGGCCAACAGATCGGCCATGAAGGGCTTTGCGTCTTGCGGATTGGCCAGACGCCAACCGGCTGGCGGCGCGTCAAGCGCAACGCCGAACCTGACATCACCGGCCGTAGTGAGGGCTGGCGCAACGCCAAGGGCAACGCCGATCGCGCGGGCCAGGTCGTTGCCTCCCCGATGGCCGCCGAGAAGCGGCACCACGGCGCTTGCGTCTTCGGCCACGGCAACGGCCGGCGGCTCGGCCCCTTTATCACCGAGAGCGGGCGCCAGAACGCGAATGAGGGCGCCCGCCGCGCAGACCCCGATGATCGGCGTACCGCCCGCAAACAGCCTGCGCGCATGGGCGGTAAACGAATCGAACGTCGCCTCGCCCCCGTCCACCCGCCCGGCTCGGCCGTGGATCAGGGCGCCGTCGAGCCCATCGCGGATACGCCGGGCCGTGGCAAGCCCGCTGGGGCCGAGGACCAAGATTGCCGCGCCGGTCCTCATCGCCAGGCCTCGCCGCGCTGGTGCACCAAGACCATCGAGAAATAAGGCGCGCTGGCCTCATCCACCTCGTCGAGGGTCAGGATGCGCTGGCTCGTCATCGTTGCGTGCTCGACATAGCGGGCGCGGGCCGTCATGCCGAGATCGGCCAGCACGCGCCGGACCTTGGCGAAGTGACGCCCGACCTTAATGATCGCCGCCGCGTCGATGTGTTCGAGCTGGGCCTTAAGCTCGGCCTCGTCAAGCGGCGCCGGAATCACGTTCAACACGTCGTTGCGCGCGGCAAGGGGCGCGCCGAGTGCCGCCGAACAGGCCATCAACGAAGACACGCCGGGCACCACCTCGACCGGAAAATCGGTAACCACGCGCTCGAACAAATACATGAAAGAGCCGTAGAAAAACGGATCGCCCTCGCAAATTGCCGCGACATCGCACCCGGCCGCCAGGTGCCCGGCGATCTCGACAGCCGCCTGATCATAGACCTCTTGCGCCGGAAAGCGCTGGGCCACGATGGGTATGCGGATGGCGATCTCAATTTGGCCCTCGGTCATATGGGGCGCGACGATGGAACGGGCCAGGGAGTCGCCCTCGACGGGCGCGGGGTAGGCGACGACGGGAACAGCGCGCAGGATCTTGAGCGCCTTGAGGGTGATCAGATCGGGATCGCCCGGCCCGACGCCCAGGCCGTAAAGGGTGCCCGTGGCGGTCATGGTTTGACTTTCGAAAATTGTGTCACGGTGCGGAGCGGCTGCCAGCCGGTGAACCGTCCAATCGGCGCGGCGTGGGAAACGGCGATACGCACCACGTCGCCACCGAGTTTACGCCGCCAGCGCAGAACCGCCTCCTCGCCCTCAAGGGTGACGACGTTGACCACCAGGCGGCCGCCCGAAGCCAGGGCCCGCCAACAGCGGCGAACGAGCACATCGTCCTGGCCGCCGCCGCCGATGAAGACGGCGTCCGGCTTGGCCAATCCGGCGAGGGCGGCCGGCGCCTCTCCGGCAACGATTTGGAGCCCCGGCACGCCCAACCGGGCCGCGTTGGTGGCGATATGGCGGACACGCTTCGCGTTACGTTCGATGGTCACGGCGCGGGCACCGGACGCGGAACGCATCCACTCGATGGCGATGGCGCCGCTGCCCGCGCCGACGTCCCACAAGAGCTGCCTGGGCAGGGGACCGAGTGCGGCCAGGGTCGCGGCGCGCACCTGGCGCTTGGTGATCTGGCCGTCATGGGTGAAGGCGCCGTCGGGCAGGCCCGGAACGCGCGCCAGCGCCATGGTCCCGGCGTCGGCCACGCAGGCCACCGCGATGGTGTTGAGATCGGCGATTTTGCGCGCCCGCCAAGCCGCCGCCGTGCCCTCGACCACTCGTTCGCGGGCTCCGTCCATGTGCTCGAATACCCATATCCGGCTGGCCCCGAAGCCCCCGGCCACCAGGGACTTGGCGACCTTGCCCGGCGTCTTTCCATCCCTGCTCAGCAACAACAGCCGGGCGCCCGGATGAAGGTGGGCGTTCAACAGATCAAGCGGCCGTGCGTGTAGCGAAATCGCCTCGACCTCGGCCATGGGCCAGCCAAGCCGGGCACAGGCCAGACTGAAGGCCGACGGCACCGACATGATCGTCATCTCGGTAATGGGGATATGGCGGGTCAATGTGGCGCCGATGCCGAAGAACAGGGGATCGCCCGTCGCCAGCACACACACCAGCCGGCCCTTGAGGGCCTTAATATCAGAAACGACGTCAAGCAGCGGCGCGCGCCACGCTATGCGCTCTCGTCCATCTTCGTCAATCATGGCCAGGTGGCGCGTCCCACCGACCAGCACCTCGGCGCCGTCGATCAACGCCCGCGCCCTCGACGACACATCATCAAGGCCCCCTTCGCCGATCCCGACGACGCTCAGCCAGCGCGCCGTCACGGCGACTCTCCGCCGAGCGCGTTGACGGCGGCAGCGGCCAACGCACTGCCACCGCGCCGGCCACGAAGCGTCAGATACGTCAGGTCCGATCCGTCGGCGATCAGCGCGTCCTTCGATTCGGCGGCGCCGACAAAGCCAACTGGAAAGGCAAGGATTGCCGCCGGCCTCGGCGCGCCGTCGGCAAGCAGCTCCAACAGCCGAAACAACGCCGTCGGCGCGTTGCCGATCGCAACGACGGCGTCGGCCAGCAGTGGCGGCCAAAGCTCAACCGCAGCCGCCGAGCGCGTTGAGCCGGCCTCGGCCGCCCGCGCTTTGACTGTTGGCTCGCCAAGAGTGCAGATGACTTTGTTATTGGCCGGAAGGCGGGCCCGGGTTACCCCCTCGCCCACCATTTTAGCGTCAACGATCACGGTTGCGCCGGCGTCGAGCGCGGTCCGGCCCCGCGCTACCACATCGCCACCCCAAGCCAGGTCGCCGACAATGTCGGGCGTGGCGCAGGCATGAACCAAGCGTAGCGCAACCTCGGCCAGATCTGGGTCCAAGCCGTCAAAATCCGCCTCTGCCCGCGCCGTTGCGAACGAACGGCGGTAGATTTCTTCCGGCGTACGCAGATAGTCGATCATGTCGAGCCGTCACCCGACTTGTCGTGAACTTCCGCTTTCATACTTCTGGGGCCAAGCGGATGGTCGGCTTGGACGTAGGGATGGTGCCCGTGGCTGTGATCGTGGCTGTGGCCATGATCGTGACCATGGCCGTGATCGTGGGCCTCGCCGGTGCCGATGCCCTCGACATGGTGGTGGTGACTTTCCTTAACCAACCCGACTTCGTCTTCGAATCCCAGTGCCTGTTCGCGATACTTACAGAGCGAACAATTCATGGCATTGGTGCCGTCAAGAATCTCCCCAACCCTTTCGGCGAAAGCATCAAGCACCAACGGATGGTCGTTGAGGTAGGGGGCCTTGATGAACTGGATGTCTGGATGGCGGGCCTGGACGACGTCGACGTAATGATAGATGCGTTTGACCAAGATGCCGGTGAACAGAAAATAGGGAAAAACGATGATCCGTTTGTAACCCAGCCTAGCGGCATGATCGAGCGCCGGTTCGGTCAGCGGAAAAGTAACCCCGGAATACCCAGTCTCACCCCAGCCAAAGCCCTTGCCCTCCCAAAGCAGACGGGTGATTTTCGAAATGTTGGAATTGGCGTCGGGGTCCGAAGTGCCGCGCCCGATCACCATCAGCATGGTTTCCGTCATCGGCACCGTGTCGTCGACCTGGTCCAGGGCTTCCTGCACGCGGTCGCCGGCGGCGCGAATCAGCTTTAAATCGATGGCGAGATCGCGGCCGAGGCGAATTGAGACACCTGGATGCTCCGCCGCATACGTATTAAGGACCGATGGCACGTCGTTTTTGACATGCCCGGCGGCAAACAACATCCCGGGGATAGCCAGGATATCGGTCACGCCCCTGGCGATAAGCGCGTCGAGTCCATGGCGGATGATCGGCGTCGCAAATTCCAAGAACCCGCTTTCGACATCGTATTGTGGCAGACGCTCGGCGATCCCGCGCGCGACCGCTTGGAATTGCTGCACCGCGTCAGCATCGCGGCTGCCATGGCCACACACCATTACTCCCATCTTCGACATGCTGTATCCCTCATTCAAAATAGACATGACAATGACGCGTTGACCGGACGCGACGCCCGTTCCATCCTCGTGTCATGGTGATTCCTTGGTTGCCGCCCTACCCGGACGGTACAAGCATTCTGATCGTTCTCCTCATCGCGCTGGCGATCGACGCCGTTGCCGGCGACCCGGCTTGGCTCTATCGCGCCATTCCCCATCCGGTTGCCGTCTTGGGCCGTACCGTCGCGGTCCTTGAGGCGCGCTGGAACGACGGCCAAGCCACTCCCGCCCGGCGGCGACGGCTGGGCGCGTTGAGCGTATTGCTGATTATCGCCGGCGCCACCGGTTTTGCCTGGGCGCTCACTTATGGTTTGCGCCAATTCTCCTGGGGCTGGGGTGTCGAGGCCGTTGCGGCGAGCACGCTGATCGCCTTTCGCGGGCTCCACGATCATGTTCGCACCGTGGCATCGGCGCTTGATCAAGGGACCGGGTCCGGACGGCAGGCAGTGGCCGAGATTGTCGGGCGCGATCCCGCCAGCCTTGATGGACCGGGCATCGCCCGCGCCGCCATCGAATCGGCGGCCGAGAATTTTGCCGACGGGGTGATCGCGCCGGCATTTTGGTTTCTTGTCGCGGGCCTGCCGGGCATGGCCGCCTACAAGGCCATCAACACGCTGGATTCCATGATCGGGTATCGCTCGTCCAGGCATGCTGATTTCGGCCGCGTTGCCGCTCGCCTCGACGACGTAGCCAACGTTCTGCCGGCGCGTATCGCGGGTGGCCTGATCGTAATTGCCGCTGCCGCAATCCCCGGCGCCAGCGCGACCAAAGCGTGGCGCGCCATGATGCGCGACGCATCCCGCCATCACTCGCCCAATGCCGGCTGGCCGGAGGCGGCGATGGCCGGAGCCCTCGGTCTGGCCTTGGCCGGCCCCAGGCAGTATGCGGGCGAAACGGTGGACGGCGCGTGGATGGGAAACGGGCGGCGTGACGCCAACAACCACGATATCCGCCGCGCGCTCGTCATCTATCTCGGTGCCGGAGCCATTGTGGTCGTGCTGGCAGCCATGGGATTGCTGTCGTGATTGCTCAACGGGCACGGGCCACCTCCAAGATACGCTTAACGTCGAGATGACGCTCGAGATGCCCGGCCAGGCGGTCGAGCACACCGTCGATCTCAGCTTCATAATTGAGGCCGCTCGGCGTCCGCGTCCTGATGCGATCGAGAAAGGCATGGCGGAACCCGTCGGCTGAGAACATTCCATGCAGATAGGCGCCCCGCACCCTTCCGTCGGGGGAAACAGCGCCGTCCGGACGGTCGCCGTCAAGGTGAAACATGGGGCGTCGGGTGTCGGGGCCGGTGGTGCGACCCATGTGCATCTCAAACCCGGTGACACGTTCGCCCGTCGCGGTATCAATGCCCTCTGCCTCGGTGAGGGTTTTGCCCTTTTCGAGTTTGGTCTCGACGTTGAGCAGGCCAAGGCCCGGATCGGATCCTGCTCGGCCTTCGATACCGTCTGGGTCGCGGACGTTACGGCCCAGTATTTGGTAGCCACCGCAGATACCAAGCACCGCCCGACCCCGCCGGTGGTGCGCCAAGATATCGATATCCCAGCCCTGGGCGCGTAGAAACGCGAGATCGCCGAGTGTCGACTTGCTGCCCGGCAGGACGATGAGATCGGCGTCGCCAGGAATGGCGCGCCCCGGCGCCACCATGTCAAGGGCCACGTCGGGCTCGGCTGCAAGCGGATCGAAGTCGTCGAAATTAGCGATCCGCGAGAGCACCGGGACCGCGATGCGAATGGGCCGACTGTATCGCGGGCCAACCGCACGCCAAGGCTGCTCGACCGCGACCGCGTCTTCGGCTGGGAGACGCCCTGCATCGGCAAAATATGGAACGATTCCCATAGATTCGAGCCCGGTGCGCGCGCCGATGGCGGCCAAGCCCCCTTCGAACAATTCGGGATCGCCACGGAACTTGTTGACGATATAGCCCTTCATGCGGGCACGGGCGGCAGGTGCCAGCAAACCCATCGTCCCAACGATGCTGGCGATAACGCCACCCCGGTCTATGTCGCCGACCAGCAGCGCGGGCACGTCGGCAGCGTCGGCGAAACCCATATTGGCAAGGTCTGGTCCGGGCAGGTTGATCTCGGCAGGACTGCCGGCGCCCTCAACCACCACCAGATCGGCTTCAGCCGAGAGGCGGGCAAAGCTTTCCAGCACCGCGGGCATAAGCGCACTCTTGGTCGATTGAAATTCGCGCGCTTTGGCCGTACCGCGCAACTGACCGTGAACGACGATCTGGGCGCCGGTATCGGTCTCGGGTTTCAACAAAACCGGGTTCATGTCGAAGGAAGGCGCCACGCCGCAGGCGCGCGCCTGCAATGCCTGGGCGCGCCCAATCTCGCCGCCTTCAAGAGTGACGGCGGCATTGTTGGACATGTTCTGTGGTTTAA
>PVBE012172780.1_pt1 | contig 54675 bp, 46 predicted proteins | sample 1631181 | NCBI WGS metagenome assembly PVBE01 (sample SAMN08397723, study PRJNA350692) | Marine metagenome, whole genome shotgun sequencing project. | isolation source: water | place: Pacific Ocean | collected 2012-04
CTCCATGAAGTCTTTCGTCCACGAGTAATAATTGGCGGGCTTGATGCCTTCGCGGCGACACAGCTCGTTGTCGGTGACCTCGCGCCGGAAGCCCTGCAGGACGATGTGGATCTTCTCTTCTGGGGTGTATTTCCTACGAGTGGCTGATCTAACCTGACGAACGAATCGCTTGGCGTCCTGGCTTCGCTCTTCTGCGGCAAGGTTCCTATCTTCTGCGTGTTCAGTCACTGCTGCTCCTTCCCAGAGGACATTCTATCCTCCTGTCAGGAGCTCGTTTCACCTACCTTGAGTCTCTATTAGTTTCGGGCCCAAATGTGTCCCATTTTCGCTGACGGTCTACAAAAGGATGCCGATTCGGATCACCGAGGGATTGCTCTTCACGATTACCGACGAGTAGCTCTCTAGCGAGTCGTGATAGGCGTCAGGAAACGAAAGGGCTCCGTTCGCGAGTTCATCGAGCGCGCCAGTCGTGCGAAGTTCGCGCTCCTAGGCCACCGCGATGTCTTCGATGGGATGAATCCAGTACGCCACGTCCTCAGCGATGATGGACACGACCGATATCAGGTGAAGATCAGTGTGGCGTCTGATCCCGTCTGCACCTGCACGGAGTGCGGAAAATGCGACCAGCATCACAGGCACCGCCGCGACCACGAGCATGGAAAGTACGAGCTTCCGAGTGAGTCCCAGGCAGGCGAGGAGACTCAGTATGTTTTTGCACGAAGTCGATACGATTCGCGACGCTGCACCTTCCATCAGACGGTCCTTGCGGAGCGGTCAGGAATTAGCCTGCTACCCACAGCACTGCCGTTTTCATGGAGTTAGATGCGACGCGTTGGCGCTGGATTCGCGTCGGTGTGCGGCTCCGGTCGCTGTGCCGGATTCCGCCGCAGATTAGGGCCGAACGGTCCAAAGGCTCATGTGCCCATGGATTCGGCCAATTCCAACAGCGCCTCAGCCCGTTTGACGACCGGAACGTCGACAACATGTCCGTCGAGCGAGGTTGAGCCTCGTCCCTGGCTCGCTGCCTCCTCGAATGCGGCGACCACGCGTCTGGCGTGCTTCACTTCGGCATCCGAAGGTGAGAAGACCTGGTTGATGACGTCGATTTGCGCCGGGTGGATCGCGAAACGGCCGCGGAAACCCAGCGCCTTGGAATCGGCTGAGTTCTCGCGCAATGCGTCCGGATCTCGGAACGCGAAGAATGGCGTGTCCAAGGCGAGTACACCGGCGGCTCGAGCGGCTATTGCAATTGCGTTGCGCGGGTACGCGAGCTCGCGGTCGTCTCCACGCCGTTCGATCTCCATGTCGTTAGTGAAGTCTTCCGCCCCAAGGGACACGCCGACGATGCGGCTGGACGAAACGCATATCTCGTAGACGTTGACGATTGCGCTCGCTGACTCGATCCAAGGAACAAGCTTGACCGTGCCAATCTGCATGCCAGCCCGGATTTCGAGCCGCTGAAGGACCTTCGACACCTCGGCGATGTCAACAGGCGTGTCGATCTTGCCTACCGAAACGCCGAAGATGTGAGGTCCGACTATCGCCGTGAGGTCCTCTTCGAGCAGCCCGGTGTCCAACGAGTTCACCCTCGGAATGATCAACTGGCCGGTCGCAGCAAAACGTTCCAGGTAAGACGAGGTGATCGATCGAGCGTTGGCTTTCTCGTCGATGGGCACCGAGTCTTCCAAGTCGGGAATGAACGCATCCGGCCGCAACGCCAAAGCTTTGTCGAGCATGTTCGGGGCGTTGCCTGGGACGAACAGAAGGCTTCGAATGATGGTCATTTGAAAGTTACACCGCCTCCGCTGCCGGAACGCCCAGGAAAGCGCGGGTCGCTTCGATGAACTCATACGGCTTGTCGACCGTTACGACGTGTCCGGCGTCGGGTATGTCCATGGACGTCAGCGCCTTCGACCGCGCTTTCATGCGATCGAGGACGTCGTCGGAAACCAGCGGGCTCTCCGCGCCGCGCACCTCGAGAATCGGGCAGGGGATCGTCTCCAAAGCGTTCCAATATCGGCCGATCAGGCCGGGGTCCGTCATGTCCGGAAGCGGGGTGTTGAACAGCTTTGTGTCGGCTTTCCACGTGACGTTGCCGTTGCCCGCGTCCTTCAGTTTGTCGTTCATATCGCTGGCAAGGCGGTCGTCGGACGCCCACGGGTTGCCCTCACGGGCCCACGCGATCGCATCCTCCACCGAGCCGAACTCCATCGGGGTCGGCGGCCGCGCCGGCGCAGTCGCCTCTTGCGACGGCTCGGGGCCAATGTCGACCATGATGATTCGCTCGACGCGGTCGGCGTGTTCGGCGGTGTACAACATCGAATGCCAGCCGCCCATAGACAGTCCGGCCAAAACGAACTTCTCCAGACCCAAGGCGTCGACGAATGCCGCGACATCATCGACGAAGCGGTCTCGCGCATAGCCGTCGTCGGCCCATTCGCTCTCGCCGTGACCGCGTTGATCGAGTGCGAGGACGTGGTAATGCTCCGACATCGCCTCGGCGAATTCCTCCCAGATATGAGCCTGGCCGGTGTGGCCGTGAAGGCACACCAGGTGCGGCTTGCCCTCGGATCCCCAATCGAGGTATCGCAACGAGTTGCCGTTGATCGTGATTCGTTTGCTAGTGTATCGGCTGTCCTGCTGATCGATCATGTCGCGCTCCCGTGGCGTAGTTGAATAGAGTCGTTGGTTTGAGTAGGGTGATTCTACATGAAACAGGGCGACCCGGCCATTCCTCGATTGGCTCTGGAACGCCCGTGACCGTGGGGTATAATGACTCAAGGGATTCTTGCTTCGTCGGTCCATTCGCGACGATGTAATTTCCGATCCATAGCGCGGCAGATCCGGCTGCCGCCCTCAACAACCCCTTCAGAGAGGGAAGCACAATTATGTTGAAAAGTCTGGCCAAATTTATTGGCGGATCCGACGACAAGATCATTAAGAAGATGCTGCCTGACGTCGACGAGGTAAACGAGCTCGAACCCGAATACGAGCGACTGAGCGACGACGAACTGCGCGAGAAAACCTGGGAGTTCAGGCAACGGCTTTCCGAAGGATCGGACCTGGACGACCTGCTGCCCGAGGCGTTCGCCGCGGTCAGAGAGGCGGCCAAGCGCGCACTCGGTCAGCGGCACTTCGACGTCCAACTCATGGGCGGCATCGTGCTCCACGAAGGTCGCATCGCAGAGATGCGGACGGGTGAGGGCAAGACCCTTGTCGCCACCTTGCCTGTATACCTCAATTCGCTTTCGGGCGAAGGCGTCCACGTCGTCACGGTAAACGACTACCTGGCCCGCCGCGACGCGCACTGGATGGGAGCCGTGTACGATCGCCTGGGCGTAACAGTCGGTGTGCTCCAACACGGCACGATGTCCGACCGCGCGCTCCTGTACGACGCTTCGTTCGAAGACGGGGAGCGCGGCGTCGAGCACCTGACGCAGGTTGCCCGCGCCGATGCCTACGCGGCCGACATCACATACGGCACCAACAACGAGTTCGGGTTCGACTACCTTCGGGACAACATGAAGGTAGAGATGGCTCAGCGCGTGCAACGTCCTCTCGCCTACGCTATCGTCGACGAGGTGGACAACATCCTCATTGACGAGGCGCGAACTCCGTTGATCATCAGCGGTCCGGCGGAGATGTCAGCCCGCGACTACCAAAAGTACGCGCGACTCGTCCCGAGCCTTCAAGGCGCCAAGGACTACGTGGTCGATGAAAAGCACCGCACCGTTTCGCTGACCAATGAAGGGATCACGAAGTTGGAGCGGCTGCTCAACATCAACAACCTGTACGGTCCCGAAAACTTCGGTATCGTGCATCATGTCGAGAACGCGCTCAAAGCGCAAGTCATCTTCCAGCGCGACCGCGAATACGTGGTCCAAAACGGCGAAGTAATAATCGTCGACGAGTTCACCGGCCGCCTGATGGAAGGCCGGCGCTACTCCGACGGGCTGCACCAAGCATTGGAAGCGAAAGAGTCTGCTCGCATCCAGGCGGAATCGATTACGTACGCGACGATTACGCTCCAAAACTATTTCCGGCTCTACAAGAAGTTGTCCGGAATGACCGGAACGGCATCTACCGAGGCCGAGGAGTTCTGGAAAATCTACAAGCTCGATGTCGTGGCGATCCCCACGAACAGGCCGATGGTTCGCGACGACAAGTCCGACCTCGTGTACCGCGATCAAAACGCCAAATACCAGGCTGTGGTCGAGGAGATCGAAGAGCGCTCCAAGAACGGCCAACCGGTGCTCGTAGGCACCACGGACATCGACAAGTCGGAAATGCTCTCGGAGATGCTGAAGCGTCGAGGAGTCGCGCACGAAGTCCTGAACGCGAAACAGCACGAGCGAGAGGCAACGATCGTCGCACAGGCCGGCAAGCCCGGGGCGGTCACTGTTGCCACCAACATGGCCGGTCGCGGAACTGACATCGTGCTCGGTGGAAGCCCGGACATCGGCGACCTTTCGCCCGAGGAGTGGCAAGCGAACCACGCAAAAGTGCTCGAGGCCGGCGGCCTCCACATCATAGGCACCGAGAGGCACGAAGCGCGCCGCATCGACAACCAACTCCGAGGACGTTCAGGCCGTCAGGGCGACTCCGGCGCGACTCGGTTCTACGTGGCGCTCGACGACGAACTCATGCGCCGTTTCGGCGGCGACCAGATTCGCCGAGTCATGGACTGGGCCGGCCTGGACGCGGGCACGCCGATCGAAAACAAGATGATCAACCGGTCAATCGAAAACGCCCAGGTGAAAGTGGAGTCGTTCCACTTCGACCAGCGCAAGCACCTTGTCGAATACGACGACGTCGTGAACACGCATCGCGACGTTATGTACGCCGAGCGCGACAAGATCTTATCCGGAGCCAACCTCCGCGACAACGTTGAAGAGATGATTCATTCCGAGCTGTCTCTGCTTGTCTCGGATCATCTGGGAGACCGCCGGCCGGAAAGTTGGCATCTCGAGGAACTGGAACGTGACGTGAACGCGGTGCTGCCGTCGCCCGAAGGGTTCGTGGACACGATCGACGACGAATCGTTGGGCATCGACGATATCGAATCCAGGCTGCATCGTCATGCTTCCGCGTTCTACGACCGTGTCGAGGACGGCGTATCGGTGGAAGTGATGCGCGAAGTCGAACGCCGGTTGATGCTCCAATCGGTGGACGCCAACTGGGTCCAGCACCTGACGTCGATGGAGAACTTGCGTCAAGGAATCGGGCTGCATGCCTACGGCCAACGGGACCCGCTCGTCATGTACAAGAAAGAAGGGCACGAGCAATTCCAGGCGCTGCAAGAGAAGATCGAGCATGACATCGTGCACTCGATCTTCCGGATACAGGTCAACGATACCGCGGCCGGGAACGGACAGAGCAACGGAAGCAAGCAGCCTCAGCGCGCGGGCAGGAGCGCGCAACCGCCGCAGAACAAGACCGTGATGTCGAACGTGATCGACAATCGTCGACAAGAGGCGGTCCCGGCCAAGCAGAAAGTCGGACGGAACCAGGCGTGTCCATGCGGCAGCGGCAAAAAATACAAACGCTGCCATGGAGCATGATCAACCCTCGACGACGGTAGCTTCGAATTCTCCCGGCAGGGTGGCGGCGCGGGCAGGGAGGTAATGACCAACGGCGAGGTGCGGAAGTCTTCGAACTGATAGCCGGTTTGCTCGAGATGAAGGGCGAGAAGTCTTTCACCGTTCGAGCGTATCAACGGGCCGCCCGCACCATCAGCCGATTGCCTTCCGAAGCGACTGACATGCTTGCTCGCGGCGAAGACCTGACCGAGATCTCCGGCATTGGCAAGGCCATAGCGGACAAGACCGCCGAACTCGTGGACACGGGTCGCCTCGGATTTCTCGACCGCCTGATTGCAGAGTTTCCTCCTGGCATCCCTGCATTGATGGACGTGCCAGGTCTCGGCCTAAAAACCACGTTGCGTGTGTGGAAAGAATTGGGCGTCACCGATCTCGACCAGCTCGAAGCGGCAATCGAGACCGGTGCGCTGGCCGCACTGCCGAGGATGGGCCGCAAGAGCGCAGACAACATCCTGCGGGCGGTGCAGTTCTCACGATCCAAAAGCAATCGCCTGCCGATATCCAGGGCGCTTGCGGTGACCAGGCAGTTGACGGCAGCGATCTTGGAGCGCTGCTCTGAAGTCGACAGAGTGATTCCGTGCGGCGGGGTCAGCCGGTTCGACGAAGAGGTCGAAGAGATCGTCCTGGCGTGCGTCACCTCGAAGCCTAAATCGGTGCTTGGCGCCGCGAGTTCACTTCCCGGCTTTGCCGCTCTCCTCGTCACGCGAGATTCCGAATCGACGATCGAGTTCGAATCCGGTGTGCGCGTGACGATCCACGTGGTCGACCCCGCAACCCAGGGCGCTGCGATCCTGTACCTCATCGGGAACTCGGGCCACGTTCAACTGCTCGGCCAACGGGCAGCGGAACAGGGCTTTGAGTTGTCGGAACGTGGCCTGGCCGACATATCAACGGGCGTACTGGAGACCTTTGCTGGCGAAGAATCCTTGTATGATCGACTTGAGATGCCATTTATTCGCCCCGAAGAACGACTGGGTGGAAACGAGATCACACAGGCTGTTTCCGGAGACCTCTCGAAGTTGGTCACCCTGGAAGACGTCAAAAGCGATCTGCACGCCCACACGGACTGGAGCGACGGACGCGACGAGATGGCGGCAATGGTCCGCGAGGCCAAAGGCCGCGGGCTTGAGTACATCGCGATCACCGACCACTCGTCGGGCAGAGGCATCGCGAACGGACTGAGCCCGGAGCGGCTATTGGCGCATATGGCGGCTGTGAAGGAAGTCGAACGCGAAGTCGGCGGAATCAAAGTGTTGCGAGGAACTGAGATGGACATTCGCGCCGACGGATCGGTGGACTACTCGGACGATCTGTTGCGTGAGCTCGATTGGGTCGTCGCGTCGATACACTCGGCCATGGGACAGGAATCGTCGGTGATGACCGAGCGAATCATAACGGCGATGAACAACCCCCACGTCTCGGCGATCGGTCACCTGAGCACCCGACTGATCGGTGAACGCAAACCCATCGAAGCCGACTACGATGCGATCTTCCGGGCTGCGGCCGAAACCGGCACCGCGCTGGAGATCAACGGCTCGCTGGAGCGACTGGACCTCAAGGACGCGCACGTCGAGCGAGCTCGGAAACTGGGCGCGATGTTGGTCATCACGACCGACGCCCACACGACGGAGTCACTGGGCAATCTGGAGTACGGTGTCAAAGTTGCACGCAGAGGACTTTGTCGCGTCGACGACATCCTGAACACGATGCCGGCGGACAAGTTCATTTTCTGGCTGAAACTGGACAAGCGCAGCAGAATCGTGTCATCATCTGGTCATGATTGAAGGCGGGGCTATTCAGGAAACTGGGGTGCCCGAAGCCATTGAACGGCTGCGTGCGGCCCTTCGTGACGGCAAGGATTGGCCCACGGCCTTTGTCGAGACGATGGCGTTGTGGACTCAACCGCAAGAGGAGTTCGATGGCCAACGCTACGACTACTTCATCGGCGGCGAAGCATTCGATTGGCTGGCCTTGGCAAGCCGGTTGAGCTGCGAAGTCGAAGACCTCATCCCGCGCGAAGACATCGAAGAGATGCTGTTCACTGGCCGTTTCCCCGCGCCGTTCGGCGATGAAGAATTCGAAGAGCTCCTCGGTGGTGACAAACATCGCGGCCACTTGAACTACTTCTACGGTGTTGAGGTGGAGACTGCACTACAACAGACCGTCGAAAGCGAGATCGAAAAACGCCACTACGCCAACGGACGACGTTACGGCATCGACCACGCCGAAGAGGCTTATTTCCGCATCTACCGATCGACTGAAAGCCAACTGCTGGCCGAATATCAGGTCGCCAACGGCATCGGCGAAGACGACCCGATGACCTTGACCGGACTCAAAGAATTTACATATTGGCTGTTCAAGCGACGGCTTCGAGTATCGGACAAGGCAAAGATCGCAAGCGACACCCTCAAAGGCTTGCAGCTACTCAACAAGGCATCGATGGTTCCCTTCGATCTGAGCGCACTCGCGTATTAGGAAGCCGAATCCGGCACGACCTCAGCAGTGCAGACGCTTCACGGCAACCCCTCGTCATCACCCTGCCACCCTGACCGCCCCGGCTAGGCTGTTGGCGCGATCTAATGGCACGAATAGAAGCTCGACTCGTCCGTTCGTGGTGAGCCTGTCGAACCACACCGACGTCAATCCCTTGTCTTCGAACCGATCCGAAACGGGCCAACTCTGAACGCCGGGCCTAGGAATCCTGCTCCCCGAACCCGAACATCCCGGTTCGTTCCAACTCGAATCCTGGCCTAGAGCGGGCGCCACGTCAATCAAACGACTACAATAGTCGCTGAACCAACCCCAGGATACGCGGAGGCGTAACATGATGACTGACGGATCGGCGCAAGCTAAGAACATGACGCTCCTGTCCCAGCACGACCTCGATGGATTCGGCAACGGTGGCGAAGGGATCGGCCTCCAGGCAACCAAGGACGGACGCCGGGTGATCTACATCGCTCACGAAAGCGGCCCGAAAGACTACACTGCCGTTGATGTCACCGATCCCAGGAACCCCAAGACCGTGATACAAACCGAGCTTCCACACGCCGACGTGCGATCCAACTCCCTTGCGGTGTTCGACGATCTTCTGTTGGTGGCGTATCAGACCTCGCGCCCCGGATTGAAGCCCGCTGGATTCTGCGTCTACGACATCGCCGATCCTGAGAATCCTCGCGAGGCCTCCCATTTCGACACCAGCGGTCCGTATTCGCGTGGCGCTCACTGTTTGTGGTTCGTCGACGGCGAGTACGCGCACGTCAGCACCGGCGCCGACGACTTTACGCCCAGAAACCAGAAAGACGATCAGTTCCACATGATCGTCGATGTGAGAAACCCGTCGCATCCGGTCGAGGCCGGCCGTTGGTGGCTTCCCGGAACCGGCGTTGACGATGTTGAAGAGGCGCCCGTTCGACACACGACCGTCGATGCTGGATTCAGAATTCACAATGCCAACATCTATCCGCAGCGTCCCGACCGGGCGTATCTGGGTTATCTCGACGCCGGCGCGATCATCCTCGACATCGCCGATAAGGCCCACCCCAAGATGGTCAGCCGAGTCGACTATCACCCGCCGTTTCCTGGCTTCACCCACACCGCGATACCGTTGTTCGAACGCGAGCTCATGATCGTGACGGACGAGTCTGTCACCGATGACCTGTCCGACCATCCGAAATTGGTCTGGATCATGGACATCAGAGAAGAGACGAACCCCGTAATAATCAGCACACTCCCTCTCCCGCCCGTCGAAGATTTCGGCGCGCGGCCAGGACGTTTCGGCGCACACAACATTCACGAGAACCAGCCGGTTCCGACATCGTGGTCGTCCGAGACGCTGATCGTTGGCTCATACTTCAACGCCGGCGTTCGGGTCCACGACATCAGCGACCCGTTCCGCCCTGAAGAGGTGGCCTATTTCATCCCCGAGGTTCCGGATCAGGAGAAGGGCGTCAACGTCAACGACGTCTACGTCGACGAAAACGGCCTGGTGTACGCTATCGACCGGTTTAAGGGCGGGCTTTACGTCCTGGAAATGAACGTGTAATCGACTGTCGAAGCGACGATAATCTTCGCTTCACGGCATCGACGGCGCATCATCGCCGTGAGCATAAGGAGGGTCGCTATGGCCGATCGGATGACGCATTGGGATCGTGTGCGAGCGGCGCTGTCGGGCGCGGCAGTCGATCGACCGCCGGTGAGCATGTGGAGACACTTCTTCGGCCAGGAGAACTCTGCCGCAGACTTGGCAGGCGCGATGCTGGCATTCCAGCGCGAGTACGACTGGGACTTCATGAAGGTCAACCCCAGGGCGACCTACCACAACGAGGATTGGGGCGTAGACGTGCGGTTTTCCGATTCTGACGCGGTTGATTCGGTGATCGTGGACCGGCCCGTGAAGCGTCCCGAAGACTGGGACGCCATCGAGCCCCTTGACGTAGGCCGGGGCGTGCTCGGCGAACACCTCGAGTCGTTACGTCTGATCGCCAATGTCCTGGATGGCGAAGTCCCGTTTCTGATGACGATCTTTTCGCCGCTATCGATTGTCGGCCGGCTGACCGAATCCGAAGACGCCATGACGGAGCATCTGAAGCGTGACCCCGCGAAGGCGCATCGGGTGTTGGATATCGTGACCGAAACATACACCAGGTTCGCCACTGAATGCCTGTCCATCGGCGCCAGCGGCATCTTCTTTGCCACCACTCGATGGGGCAGCTACGACCGGATGACCGACGAACAGTACGCCGAATTCGGCCGTCCGTACGATCTTCGCCTGCTCGAGGCGTTGCCCGAAGCCGAATTCAACGTCCTTCACGTTTGCGGCTCGAACAATATGCTGTCGACGCTGTCCGACTATCCCGTTGCGGCGCTGAATTGGGACACGCAGGATGGGACGAACGTCTGGTTAGATGAAGGTGAACGATCGGCGGACATACCGGTGATCGGTGGGATCTCCCACAAGGACGCGCTGGTGAACGGTTCGCCTGCCGACGTGGAGAGAGAAGTTGCGCGAGTACGCCGAGACATGAGCGACAGTCGTTGGATGCTGGGACCCGGCTGCACGTACTCGCACGAAGCCCCTGAAGCGAACATCAGGTCGCTGAGCCCTGCCTACACGAGTTAGGATTAGAGCTCGCGACCATCATGGCGCGAATTCGGCGGTCGAAGTCCGCCGACGTGTTCCACGATCAAATGATCGCTGTGCGCTCAGATTTCAGGAAGTGGTGACGATCATTCAGCCTGCACATAAATGCAGGCAGGGTCGCCGTCGTGAATGCACTCGATACGAGTCATCTCTTGACCGATCGATGCGTTGATCACAGCGGCGTCGAAGTCGCACACGGCCGTGTTGGCCATGGCCACTGAACGGAATGGGCAGTTTTGCAGCCTGATCTGAAGCTTGCCGTCGATGATGGCAGCTTCGGGCACAAAGTCCTCGCTCTGAAGGATGCCCAACAACGCGTCCTTGCGGTCGTCGATGCTGTCGGACTCCGAGTTGGCTGCGTTGTCCATCCCCAATTTTGCAGACAGTCTACCGAACACAACTTCCAACACGTCTTGACCGCCGAGGCCGTCGAGTTCGTTGGACGTCAAGACTCCCAATTCCTCGACAAGCAGGCGCAACAGGTGGTCATAGCCTTTCGGCATCGCCTCCTGCCCCTCCTCTGTGAGGTAAAAGGAGTACTCAGGCCGGCCGGTCTTCTTGCGGACTTCTTCGAAAGTAACCATGCGATCGCGCTGTAAGATGTCCAGGTGACGCCTCACAGTCGCCGGGGCCAAACCCAATTCGGTCGCCAAACCACCGACCGTGTCATGGCTGTTTTTCTGCAACAACTCCAGGATTCGAAGTCGAGTTCCTTCCATGCAGGCCGCCTCCTACTCTTGAACAGGCTTTCCCAAGTATAGAATTGGTTCTCCGAATGTGTCAACTAAAATGCATTAAATGCGTCGAAATATTGAACTTCTCACATTTTCCTCACCATGCACCGGTTGAAAGGCGGCTTTTCACGGCGCCAGCACCCGGGCATGTCCCGACCGGTTGTTTCCTCAACAGCAATATTCTTGGTGCAGGTCGATGCTGTTATGCCTGGGCAAGGCGTCGTCCTGGCGTTGCTCCGGATCAGGCGCCTCGAATAATGCCTATGCCGAATGCCAACCACAGAGCCATGAGAGGATGAATGGGGGTCGTTGCTGCCACGGCATGATGGCAATGTCAGCCGTTCGAGGCACGAATCCGGCGTCGATGCGATACGGGGACCGCGATCTTCGCGGCGTATTTGCTTCTTCGCCAGAGCCCAGAGATCGACGGCGGGCGCCGGCTACCTGAACATGTCGCGCGATCGCTCTCGAAGTAGAGCCGACGTGGATCCAACCGCACTCGCGTAGGGCAGTCCCCGAATGATCGCCACGGGCACGTTGATCGCTTTGGCCGTGACCAACTCGGCGGTCGCCGCCAACTCGTCTGCCACCGCGATGGTAGTCACGTGCATCGTTCTGCCGTGCGCGTCATCGGTGCCGCGATAGTCCACCATCGGATCCATTCCCGCGATGCCGACAGCGAAATTCACGTGACCGTCCCGCCACGCCCGACCGAAAGTGTCGGAGATAATGATGGAGGGAGCGATGCCGGTTTGTTTCTCCACCTCGGCACGTATCCGTCTCGCCGATGCGTCCGGGTCCACAGGAAGCAGGCAAGCGGACCCTTCGTCTGGCACGTTGGACATGTCGATGCCAGCGTTGGCGCAAACGAAACCGTGATGCGTCTCCGTGATGAGCACGCCTCGTTCGGCGTCCATCCGCACGATGGCCGCACTCTCTCGCAGAACTAGCTCGACGAGCCGGGGGTCGCGACCTGCCGCCGCCGCGTACGCCGCCGCGAACTCCGACGGCTCGACGCTGCTGAGCTCGACGACGCGATCTTCCGCCTTGGACACGATCTTCTGCGTCACAACCAGGATGTCGTCGTGAGATATAGGCGTTCCTTGCCGTTCGGCAGCCTCGGCGATCATATGCCCCAGGTTCACGCCGGGCTCGATTTCAGGCAAGCCTACAACGCCTATTGTCAGGACCGATGGGTATTTGGGAGAGGAATTATCTGGCATGTCTACCGGCACCGCCTGGGCACGCAAGTTGCTTCGGGAATTGATGATTAGCCATCATACAGCAGCGCGCCGACGATCGACACCGCTGAGCCGTTCTGATCGTCGGCCGGGCACTGATCGTAGCCAAACGCTTCGCCCTGGGCTCCTTGGAGCAACCGCAATGTCAGGTAGATCGCTGACAATCCGCAGATCTTTCGGGCATCCTCTTCCTGTCGTGACAGATCGAGAAACGCTTCTGGGTCACCTGCCAAAATCGCATCGATCGACTTTTGATCGGCGGTGGCCAGGTTGGACCGCGCGCCAGCATCCAACGGAAGCCGGTCGCCGAACGCCGGTCCGACGTGGGCTAGGTCGCCGGCCGCGATCACCAACGTCCGCCTTTGGGCGATGACGCCGCCCATGACGTCGATGAACGCGTCGAGCCGTCCGATGTCTCCGGGTTCGGAGACGCCGCTGGTGACATGGGCGAACGATCCGCACAATGCAGGCACGACCTTCACGTCTCTCGATCGCGTGAAGTGGTGCAGCCAAACGGCGGCTAGTTCGATGGAGTGCTCCGATGTGTGGTGTATCTCTTCGCCGAACGCGCCGGCGCCATCCATCGCGTCGGCTAACCGGTCGACGATCTCGGTGTCGTTTGGCAAGGCGCCATACGGGGTTGCGTAGCTTTGGCGAGTCAACGTCACGCTGCCCGGGCTTCCGCTGTGATTGGTGCCCAGGATGACAACAAGCTCGACGTCTGCCAGATCCGGCGCCGCAGCTTGCCAGACCTCGGCATACGTGGCGTGGCCCCGGTTGTAGTCGATGTGAGGGCAAACCATGCCGACAAGTGAGCCGGTCGCCGATCGTTCGCTCGAGGAGTGGACAGCCGCCAGATAGCCGTTCAGCGTCTCCGCGAGCTCGTCAGCCCGCTCAGGGTAGACGGCCCCGGCATGCGACGGCGGCCGATATTCGGCCTCGCGATACGCGTTCAGCGCTTCAGCGACGGCGCCGACGTACGCGCCGTTCTCGATGAGCAGGGCGCGATCAAGCTGCGCGACCATGTCGGTCAAGTTCGCATCCGTCATCGTGATGCCGGCGCGGAGGGCCAGCGAGGTGCGGATCTCGGCGATGGTTCGCTCTCCGTCCATGAGCGCGACGGCAGGAGCGACACTTTGTGGCAGCAAGATCGTGAAGTCCGACAGGTTCAACGGGTCGCGCAGGTACAGGCACGGCATTCCTTGGTGCTCTATCCAATGCGGCTCGACGGGGCGCAGACGGGGACGTTCGGGGATGTTGGTGTTCAAGGTCAACGGATCCGCTGTCTGATTGGCTCTTCAAAGACTAGTGAATGCTATCACAAGACGGTGTCGAATGCGGCTAAATCTGCGGTATTTAGCCTGATCCTTATGCTATAATTCGTGGCGCTCGCGACCCTCGGGCGTACGTTCCGACCGACGGACAACTCGCCTTGTCGCGGCGCCGCGCGGAGCTACAGCACGTCGGCACTCGGGAGGTGACGATGCCGGTTTTCGAGGATCTCAAAGTATTTTCCGGAAACGCCCATCCACAGTTGCTCAAAGACATATGCGTCTACCTGGGCGTGAGCCCCGCCCAGATCGAAGTGTTTAAGTTCTCCAACGACAACACCTTCGTCCGGATCCTCGAGAATATCCGTGAATGCGACGTCTTCATCGTTCAACCGATAAGCACCCCTGTTAACGACAACCTCATGGAGCTGCTTATCATGCTCGACGCGGCGAAGCGTGCTTCGGCCGGCCGGATCACCGCCGTGGTTCCTTACTACGCCTACGGTCGCAGCGACAAGAAAGACCAGCCACGTGTACCGATCACGGCTCGCCTCGTTGCAAACTTAATTGAGACCGCCGGAGCGGACCGCGTTTTGACCATCGACCTGCACGCCGGACAGATCCAGGGCTTTTTCAACATCCCCGTGGACGAACTTTCCGCCATCCCGATGCTCGCCCAGTATTACATGGGGCACAACTTCAAAGACATGGTGGTCGCCGCGACCGACGTCGGCGACGCCAAGAGGGCAGGAGATACCGCCAGGTTCCTGGACGCCGACCTTGCCATCATCGAGAAACATCGCATCGGCAACAAAGAACAGGTTGAGGCGGAAAACCTGATCGGCGAAGTCGAAGGCCGGACGGCGATCATTGTTGACGATGAAATCGGCACCGGCGGCACCGTCATCGCTGCCGCGGAGCTGCTACAAAAACACGGCGCCAAAGAGATCTGGTGCGGAGTGACCCACGGCGTTCTGTCGGCTCGCGCGCCCGAGCTCATCAACAACAGCGTCGTGAAAGAGCTCGTCGTGACCGACACGCTGCCCATCGGCGACGGCAAACGCACATCCAAGACCAAAATCCTATCGGTGGCGTCGCTCCTCGGCGAGGCTATGAGCCGAATTCACGCCGGCCAGTCCGTCGGCGCCATGTTCGACCAGCGTTAACGGGTCGGAATCTCTGACGTCCAGTTCTGCAGGGCGAACCTTATCGCCGTCTCCTCTGAAATTGCTTGTCCTGACAGTTCGAAGATGGCTGCGGCTTCGCAGAGCTGACCGCCTTTCTTGGACGCCCAATCCAGGCGAGGCCCAGGTGAGAATGCTCAGTCGCTTGAGGTCACCGGTGGCATGACATCACAAACACACGGCTGGATTCCCGACAAGGATCTGGATTTCATCATCGACGCAGCGGCGCCGAGCTCGGATTCGCCGGGGCGGCTTCGGCGGTTGCTGGGAGAAGACGCCGAGTTCAGGGCGGCGATGGTTGGCGACGACGGTCTATTCGAGCGCGTGATGAACGACGAAGAGATATTCCTTCACGTGTCGCCCTCCCTCTACTTCGAGGTGCTGCTCCGTCGGGCGCATCGCGAATTGCAAACCGAAACGTACACGATCGAAAGGTCCGGGCGCGAAAGCATTCCGGTTTTCGATACCGACGACGTGCTGGAGTTCATGAAGCGTCCTCAGATCATCGAGTATCTGGCTTCGATGCTGGCATCGTTCACCCGCATTCAAAGCTACGTCGTTCCGGTCAGGGTACGGAAGGGGATACGGAGACGGATCCGATACGACGACATGGACGTCGACAGCTTGGTCCGATTCGTCGCGACCGTAGACCCGGTGGAGCGGTTTGGCTATTACAAACGCATCGCGGACGTTTGCTTGTTCGTGACCGGCGTGTTTCCGGATCATGCTCAGCGATCCCACGGGCGGACCGACAAGGGCAGGGGCGGTGTTGTGCCAAGATCGTTGCGGCTTCGCCGAACCTTGGAGGACTACGAGCGGGACGGGCGAAAGTTTTACGGCATGACGCAGAACCATCCGACGGCGCGGACGCTCGAGCTTACCGACGTGTTCGCATCGTTGAAGAGCGAATTCCCGGCCGCGAGAAAGCCGCTGACGTTCATCGCCACGAGGTACCTTCACGCAAGCAAACAGAACGTCTTCGGCGGCGCTTCGTCTTCAGGCGAGTGACGGTGCTTCGAGTCGCTATCCTTGGGACAATGCCTGCTTGGCCTCTTGCGTGATCTCATACAGGCATGGTCGCTGGGCCCCGATTTCGCGGCAGCCCCAGTTCTCGAGAATCGGAAGTATCTCGCGTTCGAAGATCTGACCGAACGCCGGACCGTCCGCGCCTGACAGCGTATGTTGCGGGAAATTGTCGCGAATGATGAACTGGCAGCCTATGCTCTTGAACTTGCCTACCGGCATTTCGCTGACCAACATCATGGCGATCTGCTCGTTGATCTGCGCCGGCGACAACGAGTCGTTTGCGTCGGTTTGATCCTGTTCTTCGGCTGGTTCTTCTTCGAGCTCAGGGCCAGCTTCGGCGACGATATCGTCATCGAATTCGACTGGAGGCAACGACCTGTCCACGACGTGCAGGTACTCCCACGGGAAGAACTCCTTGAGGAGCACGGATTTGGTGTCTCGTCGATCCGTCAGCACCCACAAGAACGGCACTCGGTCGAACTCGTCTGGCTTGTCCTCGATCTCCTCGGCGAGCTTTGCGAATAGCGCGATGAAGTCCGAGTCGTCGCTGACGACCGCGACGTGGCTGATGCGCTCATGAAGCAGGTCGGAGATCGCATCGACGGCGATCGCCATGTCGGCCGCGTTTTTGGTCGCGGCAAGGCTGTAGTGCTGAACGCCCTTGACCGTGACTTCGAGGTCGCTGAACTGGTAGGTGGCCCAAACGCGCCAAAGTTGCTGGTGGTCTGCCCGGACGTAAAGGTTCAGGGTCGAAGGTTCCGGCATAACGTCGAGCCAGCGGCTGATCAAGATGCAGAGTAGTTCGCGGGCTATCTCTTGGAAGTTCTGGACGTCTACGTAGATTCCGGTTCGATGCTTTGTTGCGGTGCGAGTAGTTTTTGCCATGCCGCGATTCCGGTGCTCGCCATGAACACACGACCGCTGCTGAATCGCTGTCGAACGGACGCGACGCTTTGAAATCGGCTAGCAGGACAGATCGTAAAATGTGCTGAAAGCCGGGTCGGCGGGACGTCTGCGTAGCCCGCCACATCCCCTTTGTAGTAAGCTTGTGCCCGTCTTCATCCAGCACGAAAAGAGCAGCGCCATAGGTCAACGATTCACCACTAGGTTGCCGCGTCCGCGGACGTTCGACGCCTGGGCGAAATACCGCGACTACCGGTTTCTTTGGACCGGAAACTTTTGCGCCAACTCGGCACAATGGTTGCAACTGATGTCGCTGGGTTGGCTTATCCATCACCTGACCGAAGGATCGTCGAATTCCTCACTGCTCGTAGTCACGGTTGGCGGGATCAATACGCTGCCCGGCCTGTTGATCGGACCTTGGGGCGGCGTCCTCGGCGATAGGGTCGACCGGCGCAAGCTCGTGATTTCGATCCAGATCTTCATGGGGGTTTTCGCCTTTTCGTTCGCGATGTTGGTGCGCTCGGACGCCGTCGCCGTATGGCACGTGTACGCATACGCGATCGTCAGCGGCGGTTGCCTTTCGGTGAGCCAGCCGATGCGCCAGGCGCTGATAGCCAACACCGTCCCTCGGGAAGCATTGATCAATGCGTATGCGGCCAACGTCCTGACAATCCCCGGGACGCGGATGATCGGTCCTTTCATCGGCGGCATCATCGTTGCGACTCTTGGTTTCTTCTGGAACTTTACGATCGAGTCAATGCTGTACGTCGGCATGATATTGGCCTACCTGCCGATGAAGACGCCATACACGATTTCCAGGAGTGGCGTGGCGTCCGGGGTGAGCGGAATGTTGTCGGACATGGCGGAAGGGTTAAGGTTTGTCTGGTCCGGAAACCGCGTTCTGTTCCTGGTGATGATGCTAACGTTAGTGCCGAACGTGGCCCTTCAGCCGGTCATGTTTTTGCTTCCTCTGTTCACGTCGGAAGTTCTCGGTCGAGGCGCCGATGTCGGCGGCTACATGATGGCCGCGAGCGGCTTCGGCGGATTGGTTATGGCAGTGGTCATTGCGTCGTTCGGCTTCATCTACGGTCGTGGAAAGGTCTGTCTTGTTACCGCAATCGCTAGCTGTTGCATTGCTTTGGCGCTGACTCAGGCGGTGTGGCTCCCGGCGGCGCTGGTGGCCATTGCTGTCTTTGCCGGCAGTCAAAACACGTTTCGCACCACATCGGGGACAATGATCCAGACGCTCACGCCGGACGAACTCCGCGGCAGAGTGACCAGTCTGCAGCGATACGGACACGGGTTCGTCGTCGGCTCGAGTTTGCTGGTTGGTTGGTTCGCCGGTGTGACGTCCGCGACGGCGGCGATGGTCGCGATGGGAGTCGCCGGACTGGTTGTGGCGGTGCCGTTCGCGATCGTGTCTAAGAGGCTTCGCGAACAAGCCTAGGCCAACTTTTTGTGGTTGCGGCGGCTGATGATGACGGCGGCGGTGTCATCGGGAAGAGAGCCGGTCGGGTCTATTCGCATCAACGGGCCAAGCGACGAAAAAGCGATGCGCCGGAGACGGGCCGCAAAACCCGTCTCCGGCGCAATACTACGCTTGCCTTGCATCTCGTGCGAAGAAGTCGAAGGGAACCCTTCGCTGCAAACCAATCGCCTCAATCAATCAAGCCGGCGCCTGTCCGGTTAGTCAGCGGCGTCAGCCATTGCGGCGACATCGGTCAAGGCGCCTTTTTCCCTGTCGGAGAGAACCTTGTCCAGGTCCAACAGGATGACCATCCGGTTTTCCATCTTCACGATTCCGAGAAGATAGACCGAGTCCGCCGTTGTGATCACCGACGACGGCGGCTCCACGGACGCCGCGGAGATCCGCAGCACCTCGGTCACGGCGTCGACGACGACGCCCATGTCCTGACCGCTGATGTCCATGACGACGATGCGGTTGTCCTTGTGGAGTTCATTCACCGAAATATCGAACCTCTTTCTGAGGTCGATGACCGGGATCACGTTGCCACGAAGGTTGATGATGCCCTCGACGAATCCCGGCGCTCCCGGAACCCGCGTGATGTCCTGCATTCGGATGATTTCACGGACCGAGCCGATGTCGACGCTAAATGCTTCGGCAGCGAGGTCGAACACGACCAATTGCTCCTCGGTTCGTTCCAAGTCAGTAGTAGTGCTCACTTGTCGCTCCCTATGCGAGCCGGGTGTACGTTCTAGATGGACCGTGGAAGCCGGGAGGCAAACCTGGCCTCCACGTTACAGGGCGATCAGGCGACGTCTGCCGCCTGCCCATTCTTGCTCAGCTTGAAGACCGACATGGCCTTTTGCAGTTCTTGTGCCATCGAGTCAAGGCTTTGCGCCGAGGCGACAACCTCTTCGACCTGCGCGCTCATCTCTTCGGCGGATGCACTCATCTCCTGGGACGCCGCGCTGTTCTGCCGCGAGATCGCGCTGATCAGCTCAATGGAGTCTACGACCCCGCCCGAGCTCCCAGCCATCTCCTGCGCTGCGGCGGTGTTCTGCTGCGTCGCCGAATTCACGCCGGTAAGTGGGACCAGAGGCGCTGGACTACGTCACTTTGCGCCTCGGCGGGTATCGCGGCGACGAATTCGGAACGCTGTGCTCGGCCAAGGCGACCAACGAGGACGACTACGTCCAGCAGAAGTTTGCTCGCCTCGTCATGCAGAGCAACAACATCGACCGAGCACGCGCCTGTGCCACTCGCCCTTGGTCGAGGCGATGCTGGCGGCGCTCGGAAGCGGCGCAACATCGAATTCGTACGTCGACTACGATGAGGCCGGATGCCTGGTCATCGTCGGCTCAGACGCCAACTCGAACCATCCCGTGGCCGCGGCTCGAATGCGGCGCGCGGTCGTGGAGCGTGGCGCCAAGCCGATCGTCATCAATCCGCGCCGCATAGAGATGTGCGACATCGCCGATCTCTGGCTGCGCCCGCGACCGGGCACGGACGTTGCATTGTTCAACGGAATCGCCCGCGTGATCCCCGACCAGGGACCTCATGACGAGAAGTTCGTCGAATACCGAACCGAGGGATTTGACGAGTGGCGTGAACCATCGACAAATACGCCCCCGAGTACACTGAACCGCTCACCGGCGTGTCCGCGACCGACATCGTAGACGCCGCTGCGGCAAAGGTATGCGAGCGAGTCGATGGAGCTCGCGTCTCTGAGCAGGTTGGTTGCCAGCCGTTGGAAGTACGCTGCGCCGCCGGAATGACGTCAGCCGTCGTTCGACAGCCCCTCGCTCAGCGCCTGAATGTGCTCCGCGCCAAGCCCGCAGCAGCAGCCGATCAATTGTCCGCCGGCGTCAACCCAACCCTGGGCTTCAGACAAGTATTCGTCGGGAGTGGCGATCCCTTCGAACTGCCAATCCGGCATGGTCATCCGGCCCGCCTGCGCGTAGGCGCCCCACGGCCCTGACCATCGCTCTCGGACGATCTCGAGCGCCGCGTTGGTCTGTTCGAGATCGGAATGCATCACCGAGACCAGGCTCGCGCCCAGCGGTGTCAGCGCATCCAACGCGTCGGCGAAGCTTTCGCCTCGACTGTCGAGCAGCACGACCTGCCCGTCCTCGTCGAACTTGACGCTAAATCCGACCCACGTCGGCAATCCAGTCGACAGCGCCCCCTCGATCGCGAAGGCAGTGCTTTCGATGTCGCGCATCATCTCGAGCATGATTAGATCGACGCCGCCCTCGGCCAGCAGATGGGCCATCTCGCGATACCCGGTCCTCGTCTGATCGGCGGTCGGCGCGCGCTCCAACCCCCCGCCGTGTCGCGCCATGGAACCGGCTATGCACACGGGTTTGTCGGCGGTCGAGTCGCGCGCTTCCATCGCAAGCGCGACGGCCCGGGCGTTGAGCTCACCGACTCTGTTTCCCATCCCTGCGAGCGCCAGGGTAGGGCGGTCTGTCGAAAACGTGTTCGTGATGATGATGTCGGCGCCGGCGCGGATGTAGTCCTCGTGTGTCTCGCGCACGATTTCGGGATGAGTAGACAACGCCGTGGCGCTCCAGCACACGCCGTGCATCGGCGCTCCGCGACGCTGGAGCTCGGTGCCGGTTGCGCCGTCCAGGATGATGACCTCGCCGCTGTCGATTCTCGATTTCAGTTTCTCGAACTGTGTCATGAGGAAGTGCGCTCTCTTGCCTGTTGTTGTGTATTGTCGGTCAGCTCTCGCAGAGCGTCGGACGTCGTGACATCGAATCGCGGAGCCGCTTCGAGCTCCTTGTACCGGTACGGCAGGCACGCGAACTGGCTCTGGAACCGCTCCCGCATCTCGCCGAGATCAGGATGGGGCGCCAACGTCTTGCCGGACCGCATCGCGTTGCGCAGGAGCGGCGCGGCTGTCGGGGACGGGCTCGGTTCATGCCCGAGTGCGATCACGTCTCGGCGCATCAAGCCGCCTTCAACCGATTCTCGCCACACCTGTTTCGCGCCGGGCAGGTTCGCTTTCTTGGAGCTCAGCTTCACCACCGGCGCTCCCTCGAACGACACCAGCTTGTAGACGAACTCAGTGCTGGGCGCATCCTCCGATGACCCAAGTCTGGTGCCGATTCCGAACCCGCCGATCGGCGCTCCGGCTTTCACGAGCTCGTCGATCGAGTACTCGTCGAGCCCGCCCGACGCGAGAACCATCACATCCTCGAGACCAGCTTCGTCGAGCAACCCACGAGCGATTGTTGACAGCTCCAACATGTCGCCGCTGTCCAGTCGCACGGCTCGCAGCATCTGACCGCGGCTCTTCATCTCATTGGCAACGTTGACCGCGTTGCGGACCCCGGATTCGGTGTCGTAAGTGTCCACGAGGAAAGTGCTCGAATTTGGGAACGATTCGCCGTAAGCCCTGAACGATTCGAGCTCAGTCGGAAACGCGGTGACGAAAGAGTGAGCCATGGTTCCGTGGGCCTGGATGCCGTAGGTAGCCGCCGCCTGGACGTTGCTGGTCCCGGCGAAGCCGACCATGTACGACGCTCGCGCCAGCTTCATCGCCGAATCGGTTCCGTGTGTGCGGCGCGCCGCGAAGTCGACCAGCATTCGCCCTTGCGCCGCGTGCACGATTCGCGCCGACTTCGTGGCCAGCATCGTTTGCAGGCCGATCTGGTTGACGATGAACGTCTCGGCGAACTGGCACTCGATGATCGGCCCGGACACCTCAAGCACCGGTTCTTCGGCGAACAGCAACGTGCCCTCGGGCATTGCGCGGACTCGGCCCGTGAACCGCAGCATCGACAGAAATTCGACGAAACCCGGATCGAAGATTTCCAGCGATTCGAGCGCCGTCAGGTCGCGGTCACTGAAACTGAAGTCTTCTAGGTAGTTGAGGATGTCTTCAAGGCCTGCGAAAACATAGTACGAGCGATTGGGCGGGAAGTTGCGGAAGTACAGGTCGAATGTCGCGTCGCCGATCACGTCGTTTTGCCAATACGCCTGCGCCATGGTCAACTGGTACAGGTCGGTGAACAGAGCGTCGGATAGCTCCGATCGACTCAAAACAGCGCCTCCATCCGGCAATCAACGCGACGTAAACGATGCGCCACAGTGTACGGAGCGACCAGGCACATGGTCAAGGATTGGGCCAAGGTATTACGGAACGATTCAACCGCGGGCACGCATCAGAGGCGCCAGGATACGCAACAATCCGTAGGGGAGGGTTTCAAACCCTACCGCGTGTCTGGCTCAACACAACGCTTGCCATGACATAATAAAGCTTGCCAAAATGCGTAACCATAACGTATGTCGTCGCAAAAACCAACGCAGGCATGTTGGAGGTCTACTAGCGCCGCCTGACCCACCTGACCCGCCTGCGGTGCTCTGGCAGTTCACGGCCAAGCCTAACCCGCCAGCCGCCCACGTTGAACTACGCCCCGGCTCGCGCCCCCGTGACCTTCTCCAGCATGACAGGCGGCAGCGGAAACAACCAGCCGCGATTCATGATGATCTTACGCGCCAACGACGCCGGCACCGCCACGATGATCTCCGGCTCGATCGAGAACCTGCCGTCGAACCCGCCGATGGCGCTCCGTGCGTGGATTCCGGCGAATCCGCCTGGATCGACGCCGTCGACCGCGTAGTCGCTTCTCGGACCGCCGAACACCGATTGCCAGCGAAACGAGAAACCGTTCGTCACGGGAGGTCCGGCGCTCGTCGTTCCGCCGCCTGGGGTGACGACCATGCCCAGCGCCTTGACCGTGTACAACACGTCGTTCAAGTCTCCCTCGCCGCCGCAGCTCAGCGCCCAGTGCAGCCTACGGATCAGCACATCCGCAGCGTCGCGGGCGCCTGCCTGGCCGTGCTCGATTCGTTCGGCGTCGTCGTTCATTGGGTACTTCCCGCCGCCAGTTCCGGAAAGATACACGAGGCCGCCCTCGTGGAGGACGACTCCGGCAATCCCGGCGCCGGCCAGCGAAGTGACTTCGCTCTCGAACGACCCCAGGGACACGCCCAACTCTGTGATCCGATCGTAGACGTTGAAGTTCCGTCGCAACTCGTCCGGTATGGCCGCGTCGTCGTAGTGTTTGCCCATGGGATCACCTTATCTTTCAGTGTTCGATTTTGGTTCTTTCGGAGTCAACATCCTAGCAGAACTGCGACCCACTCGCCGAATCGCCTGCGTGGCTGAGGCGAACGACTTCAAGACGTCTCGCCGCGTGAAGATTTGGAGGCCGGGCATCGATTGGAAAGAGCGTGGCGCCGTCAGTGTGATCGAGGTTCAAACCCGTTCATCAAGCGAACCTGTCGTAGGACCCCAATGACTCGCAACACGGCGGCTCGATGTGTGATACTACCCTGTGCGCTCCGACCGCTACGTTCGGAGCGTCGATCGTTCACCGGTGGCGGAATGAGTGCACGCTGGAGAATTGATCCGTCGGCAACCGCGACGTTTCGGCCCGGTGCGCGGAACGACCGTCGCGACAATGTTGGATGATGATGCGAATGATAAGGAGCAACGATGGCAGTTAGCGATGTCGGTGATTTGGCCGGCCGATTGGCCCATAGCTGGGAACAACGGGATTTTCGAGACCTGCTGTCAATCTCCGCTATCACAATCGGCGCCGGCAGTCCGACGGACGCGGGCAGATCTTGGATCGCGCCCACGGACGTCCCAAATCCCATCGCACTAGCCGGAGGAATTCCTGACAGCCTGACAGTTCCGGTGGCCGAGCTCCGCGAATCGCTGCTAGCCGTGCTCGCAGAAGAACGCGACGATTCCATGACCTACGGCGGCCTTGTAGGCTTCGAAGGGCTTCGCGAGTCCGTAGCCCGGCGGCAGAGCATGATCGAAGACATAGACCTCAAACCCGAAAACTTCACGATGCACAACGGAAGTTCCGGCGCCCTCGACAACATCTGCAACGCGTTTCTGAACCCAGGCGACATCGCGATCGTCGAGGGCCCGAGCTTTTCCGGCACAGTCCGCACGATCCGGGGCCATATGGCGGACGTTGTCGAGACCGGGATCGACGAGCAAGGAACCTCGGTCGACGGCGTCAAGGCTTGCATCGAGCGCGCGGTGGCGGACGGCAAGCGCGTGAAGTTCGTCTACGTAATCCCTGACTTTCATAACCCGTCCGGCCTGACGATGTCGCTGAAGCGCCGCCTGGAACTTCTCGACATCTGTGCCGAGTACGGCATCATGATCCTCGAAGACGCCGCCTACACCGAGCTCTACTTCGACGAGCCGCCCCCGCCGTCTATGTTCGCTTTGTCAGGTGGACAGGGCGTGCTCCGAATAGGGTCGTTCAGCAAGATCATCGCGACCGGCGTCCGAGTGGGCTGGGTCGAAGCGACCCCCGAGTACATCGATGCCCTTTCCCGCGTTCGATTCGACATGGGCAACAACCCGCTGGTCCAGCGAGCCCTGGCACGTTACGTGGACTCGGGAGCGCTCGAACCCCACGTCGAGCGAATGCGTGCTCTCTATGCGTTGAAGTGCAAAACGCTCAGCGATCGCCTCATGGAAGATTGCGAGCCGTACATCAAGTTCATCCGGCCCGCCGGCGGCTTCTTCCTGTGGGTCGAATGCATCGGAGTCGGGTCAGCCGAGCTCGCCGACGCGGCTGCCAAAGAAGGACTGATGTTTCCGACAGGCTCGTTCTTCTTCAAAGACGGTTTCGAATCGGATACGAGCCATTTTCGGCTGGCGTTCTCGAACGCGTCCGTCGAAGAACTCGAACTGGCCAGCGAGCGGATGAATGCAGCCTTCCTCCGAGTCGCGGACTAGGCCGCACTCGGAGCTCAGAGCCGGTAGGTCGACCTGCGACCCCATCCGTTCGTCCTGAGTCCCGACGCATCGGGATCCCGGCGTTGTCGGGACCTGTCGAAGGACCTTCCCAAAGTAGGCCGCGCACCAAGATGAGCTCGGTCCAATGGTGGTTGCTCACGTACAAGCAGTCCTGGGCCCTGGCACGATCTCAACGCTGCATCAACCCAAGAAATCAGACGGCGAGCCGCCGAGGTGACGCATATGGCAACTACAACCGGAACGACCCTCCCCATCGAATCGACGACACTCGAAGCCGCAGGCCTCGATCCCGTGCGTCTCAACCAACTCGACGGCCTGATCGAAGGGCACATCGAAGCCGACCGATACCCCGGCGCACAATACGCAATCGCGCGCCACGGCAAAATCGCCCGCCTGAAGACGTTCGGTCGCGCGTCGCTCGACCCGTCCACCCCGGCGAACGAATCCACGCTTTGGCTGCTGTTCTCGCAGACCAAGGTGCTCGTCACCGCCGCCGTTTGGCAGCTCGTCGACAAAGGAGCGCTGCGGTTCGCTGATCAGATCACCGACTACATCCCCGAATTCGGCAAGCACGGGAAGGGCAACATCACGCTGTTTGAGATTCTGACGCACCAGGGCGGATTCCCGGCTGCCGCCGTATCGGAAGATACATGGGAAGAGCATGATCGTCTCAGACAAGAGGTCTGCGACTTCACGCTCGAGTGGACACCCGGATCAAGGGTCAAGTACCATTCCGGCTCGGCTCACTGGACGGCCGCAATCCTGATTGAAGCGATCACCGGCCGAGACTATCGCGACGTGGTCAGAGACGACCTGTTGGCGCCCATCGGTTTGGCCAACGAAATCTTCGTGGGCGTGCCTCCGGCGTCGCAGGATCGATGCGCAGCCATGCACGTGCTCGAAGACGACGCGATGGTCGCGCCGGCGAGAATGAATCGCCCGGAGCACAAGGCGGCGGGAATCCCTGGCGGCGGCGGATACGCCTCCGCGGCAGGCATGGCAGCGTTCTATCAGATGCTCGCGGCAAGCGGTGAGCTCAACGGAGCGCGCGTCCTCAGCCCCCGCGTCATCCAGTTCGCAACCCAAAACCACACCGGAGAACGCCTCGACGAAAGCATGGGCATGCCCATGCATCGCGGCCTAGGTCCGCACGTCCGAGGCTACACCCCAACGATCCGCGGCCTGGGCTCGATCGGCTCGCCCAACACCTACGGACACGGCGGCGCGGGCTCGTCATACTCGTGGACGGACCCCGACTCCGGCGTATCGTTCACTTATCTGTCGAACACCCAGTCCCCGGAACCGTGGCACACCGTCCGCCTGGACCAGGTAAGTAACCTCGCCCACGCCAGCATCATCGAGCCGTAGCGACATCACCGAGCGCGTCCACGCCCTACCCCTGCCCGCGCTCCTGGTCGATCAGGACGCGGCGGAGGATTTTGCCGGAGGCGTTTTTGGGGATCGCGTCGATGAACTCGACTTCGCGGATCTGCTTGAACGTCGCGACCTTGTCGCGGACGAAGCCCATGACGTCGGCGTCGGACACGTCGGCGTTGGCGGCGCGGACGACGAAGGCCTTCGGGATCTCGCCTGACTCGTCGTCGAGCTTGCCGACGACCGCGGCGTCGGCGATGTCGGGGTGTTCTAGCAGTATGCCTTCGAGCTCGGCCGGCGGCACCTGAAAGCCCTTGTACTTGATGAGCTCCTTCTTGCGGTCGAGGACCCAGACGTAGCCGTCTTCGTCCATCTTCACGATGTCGCCTGTGTGGAGCCAGCCGTCATCAGTGATCGTCTCTGCGGTGGCCTCGGCGTTGTTGAAGTAGCCCTTCATCACCTGCGGGCCGCGAACCATGAGCTCGCCGGGCTCGCCTCGCGGAACCTCGGTTTCGCCGGTTTCGAGGTCGACAACCTTCTCATCGGTGTCGGACACGGCAGGGCCGATGGAGCCGAGTCGCGATCGCTCCGGTTCCATGAAGTCGAAGTTGGTGACCGGCGAGGTTTCAGTCATGCCGTAGCCCTGGATGATCGGGAAGCCGAGTACAGACTGGATGCGCGATTGCATGTCGGCGGACAGTGGGGCGGCGCCGAAGAATCCGAGCCTGAGTGACGACAGGTCGTAGTTGGCGACGTCGGGGTATTGGGTCAGGCCGAGGCCGACCGGAGGTACGGTGAACAGCACCGTGACCTTGTGACTCGACAGGAGCTGTAAGAACTCTTCGATGTCGAATCGCCCCATCATCACCTGGGTCGCGCCGACTCCGATGCAGCCGTTCATCAGCACCTCCAATCCATAGATGTGGAACAGAGGGAGGTGAACTAACAGGATGTCGTCCTCGGTCACCGAAGCGCCTTCGTCGGGGTGGCCGACAAGCTGCTTTAGGTTGGACGTGAGGTTGTGGTGGGTGAGCATCACGCCCTTCGACAGCCCGGTGGTGCCGGAGGAGTAGGGGAGCGCGACGAGGTCGTTTTCGGGGTCGATGCGGACCTCGGGCAACGCGGAGGTGGAGCCCTCGATCATTCCCCAGAAGGAGGATGAATCGCTCGAGTCCGGCGAAATCCGAATCGTGCGATTCAAGCCGGCCGCCAACTCGCTCGCGGCGTCGGCCATCTCTTTCAACGCGTCGTGGACGATCAGAGTCTCGGCCTGGCTGTCGTTGAGTTGGTGGGCGATCTCTCGCTCGCGGTAGCCAGAGTTGATCGTAGTCGCGATCGCGCCGATCTTGGCGATGCCGTAGAAGGCGATGACGAACTCGACGCAGTTCGGCGCGAGCAGCCCTATGCGGTCGCCCTTAGAGATGCCAGACGTTGCAAGGGCCGCGCCGAACTTGTCGCTCAACTCATTGAGTTCGCGGTATGTGAACGTGCGGTCCCCGTCGATTACGGCGATCTTATCCGGGAGGCGTTCCGCGGTGCGGGTCAGGATGCCCTGCATTGGATAGGATTCGTATGGCGCGAGCGAGCGTCTGGATCGGCTCAAAGATGTCATAGCTATGCCTCCTGAAATTCCAACCGTGTCGCTTTTCGAGTTCGGGCGAAATGATCCCAGCCGCCCGATGTGACCTCCATGGGGGCGCCCGCCTCGTCCAATACCTCGACGGACGGCCAACCCTCACGTATGTTTCCGATTACGCTCACTGGCGTGTCCAATCCCCGAACAGCTCGCTCCATGATCGCTTCCGGCGCCGTGAACAAGAGCTCGTAGTCTTCGCCACCGCCCAGCGCGAGACTCAGCCAATCGTCGGGGAACGCCGACTTCAACGGGGCGTCGGCGGGCACTTGCCCCGCCTGCACCGTCGCGCCGACTCCGCTGGCCCTGCAGAGCTTGCCCAGATCGTCCAGCAGGCCGTCGCTAATGTCCATCGCTGACCTGACGCCGAGGCTGTTGAGCGCCGTACCCTCGGCGATACGAGGCGTCGGTCGCCAGTGCGCCGACGTGAGGTGTGCCCGATCGTCGCTTTCCGAGGCCGTGCCATCCATTAGCAACCTCAAGCCGCCTCCAGAGCAGCCAAGGTGGCCGGTCACACCGATCAGATCGCCCGGTTTGGCGCTGTCTCGGCGCATCAGTGGCCCATTGGCGGCCGTCATTCCTTCTAATCCCACGGCGATGAAAAACACGGGCGACTTCACGATATCGCCGCCTGCGATCATCCCGCCGCTCTGCTCGCAAGCGTCGGCCATTCCCGCGTACATCTCCTCGAGATTCTCGACCGATAGATCGCCGCGCAAACCCAGCGTGATCAACGCGAACGTCGGCATGCATCCCATGGCCGCGATGTCGCTCTGGTTCGTGGCGATCGCTTTGTACCCGAGGTCGCCCCATCCGATCTGATCGGCGATGAAATGAACGCCGTCCACCATCGTGTCGGTGGTCGCCACGGCGTCGCCTGCAAGCGACCATGACGCGGCATCGTCGCCGATGCCAAGATCGAGGATCGCCCCCGCTTCCGCGAGTGCAGACGCGAATTGCTGGTTTCGCGCCTCAATCGAGCCAACCAGGCGGTTTATCAGATCGAACTCACCGATGTCCTCAACAAGCATGGCCGCATTATACGCACAGCCAATTATTGGCACAACAAATTACGCCCAATGCTCCGAGTGACAGGTGATACAATATGCGCCGTCCGACGCGGCGAGGGCTTTGCAGGATTAGACGCCAGGACCCCGCACGGGCGCCTCGCCGACGCCCAAGAATTGAGTGTTGAGACATGATCCAAGGAGACACAAGCACTATGCGATTTTCGGATATTCTCTACTCTGCAGATGACGGGATCGCCCGCATCACTATCAATCGACCCGAGGTCTACAACGCCATCAGAGGCAAGACGACCGACGAGATGGCGGTCGCTCTCAAAGACGCCTGGGCTGACGAGTCAGTTCGCGCGGTTGTGATTGCCGGATCCGGACCCAACGCCTTTTGCTCGGGAAGGGACCAGGCTGAAGATCGAAGCAGCCCCGAGTATTCCGGGGATCCGGACGTCGACTATTCGAAGATCATCAGGAACCTCCCGAAACCGGTGATCGCCGAGGTGGACGGCTTCGCGATCGGTTCCGGAAACATCCTCGCGTATACCTGCGATTTCACGGTCGCGTCCACGCGTTCGACGTTCGGTCAGACCGGACCCAGGGTCGGCAGCCCCGCCACCGGATTCGGCGTGGCGTATCTCGCGCAAATCCTCGGGCAGAAGCGCGCCCGAGAGATGTGGATGCTGACCCAGCAGTACAGCGGCCAGCAGGCGTTCGACATGGGGCTGGTCAACTCGGTGGTGCCGCACGACAAGCTCGAAGCCGAAGTGAACCGATACTGCGCTCTGATCAAGAACAACAGCCCGGTCATCCTTCAACTCCAGAAACTGACCTTCAACGAGGTAACCTCGTATATGGAAAACATCCCGGCGGCCGCGGGCCGTTACGCTCCGAATTACATCACGTCGGACGAAGCCGAAGAGCGCAGACTGGCGTTCATCGAGCGGCGTCCGATCGATCCGTCGAAAAACCTCCCGCTGGTCAACACGGACTGAACTCGGTCTCAGGCTAGTCGTGAGAATATCGGCGATCGGACACATTGCGTCAGATGACACGGGAATTGACCAACGGCCGGTTGACACGCGCAGGCATCGTACGAAAGGCATATGGACATGAGCACAAACGAATCAACGGATATCAATCTGAAGCTAGCGTTCCTAAACGCCGGCATCGAGTTCCGACTCAGCGCGAAAGACGAGTCCGGATCGATCGCTTTTCGATTGGAAGCGTCCAACGCCGCGAATGGCGACGCGGTACAGTTGAACATGGAGTCGTCGCCCGTCTTGGCCGACTGGGTCAGAGGGTACACGCGGTGGCTGTACAGGCCCCGAATCGCGGCTAGCTTCGACGAGTCCGGAATCACGGGAACTTTTCTTGAAGGCACGAGCTCCGAGCAGGCGATGGACGGGCTTGAAATGGCTTGCGACATGATTCGCCAACGGTTCGACCTGTACACGGAGTCGATCCTGGACTAGTTAACGTGCGCCGGCAACATTCGGCAAAGTAGCAGCGCCGCCTGACTTGGCAGAGGCGGCGCTGTGTGGTGTCCCCGAGAAAGGACACGGGTGTAGAGCGCCCATGGCGGACCGAGGTTTTAGGGAGCCAGGTCCACGCGAGGCACAGTATTGAGATAGCCGCGCAGGCAGACCCCCAAACATATGTTTGCCAAGCCGCCGGCCTATTTTGCGTCGCCCAACTGGCGACGATGCACCCGCAGCGTTCAATTGTCCATGACCACGGACAGCCCAGCATCCCTGGCGCGCACCGCTGCCTCCTCGTTCACGACGCCGTCCTGCATCCAGATGTACTTTGCCCCGATTGCTATCGCGCCGTCGACGACGGGCCCGACGAATTCGGATCGGCGAAAGACATCCACCATGTCGACAGGCTCGGGGATCGATTCGAGGTCCGGGTAGCACTTTTCGCCGAGACCATCCTCAAGCGCCGGGTTCACCGGAATGATGCGATACCCGACTTCCTGAAGGTACTTGGCGACATAATGGCTGGGCCGTTCTGGGTTGGGCGAAAATCCGAACACCGCAATCGTCTGCGAACCTTCAAGCTGCTTTATCTCTTCTGACGGCGATTCCATATACACCCTCCGAAATGCATTGTTCCCAAGTAACATTCATCGTGTCGGACCAATAAAACAGCGAACCTTGGCGATAATCCGTAGGGGAGTCCCGTTGGAAGCGGGGAAACCCTCCCGCAGCTACTTGCCGCCGCAAACCGGCCTCGCGACAGAAACACTCATGACACTTGCCACCTTGTGTCAGGGCATGAACACTAGGCTTGGCCCTGATGGCGATAAACGAAATAATCGGCATTGTCCAAAATGTGTCATTCTGATCCTTCCGGGGAAGGAGAAGAATCTGGTCGTTGAACACGGCTTGTTGCCTGAGCGACCCCAAACGTTTCTTTTTCTCCAGGTCACCCAGGATGGCAAGAAACGTTGAGAACAACGTACTGGGTCAATGACAGTAACGGCTCAAGCGACTCTTGCATGCGTGCGACCCTTCGACAGGCTCAGGGCGAACGGATGGGTGCGTGGCTCACCATGGCCGGATGCCCAGCATCACGAGGAGCGTTGGGCACAACTTATTTAGTTGATGATCACAAGGGCCAGAGCACCAATCGAATGGGGGGCTCGGCCTTCAGGCCGACCCAGTGCAGCCACTTTCATGCCAATGCCACAGCCGACAATCCTTCGCCCGCGCACTCCATGACCGCGCAGCCCTATCTTCTTCGGCGTTCGATGCCGCGCAACTTACGACCGCCGCCTCGACCCGGACCGGGACCGCCGCTCTTCGCCGTACAAGTTTACACCCAACTGCACGCTCATCGTGGCGGGGAACACCGATCGCAGAAACGACGCCGTCAATCGATCGTGAATCGTGTTGGCGAGCTCGTTCTCGCACGTGATCCGCACGACGGCATTTGCGTCGATTTCGGCGGCCTCTTCGCGCAAGAAACTATTCAGCTCGTCCGGGCTCACAATGTCGTCGATAGCGACATCGACCATCGGGCGGACAGGGAGCTCGTGGAATCGCGCCTCGACCGAACGCCGTCCGCCGTCCGGGTTTTTGACGATGTCGATTTCGTAGAACCCCTTGGGTTCGTAACGTTCGGCGAACGATGTCCGCTCGGTCGAGCCCGGATATATCACCGGCATGTCGTCGTCGGCTCTCGGTCGTTTCAGGATTTGCGCGCGGTGGATGTGGCCCGCGAGCAAGGCGTCGAACTCGGGAGGGATCTGAGCCATCTGGACGACATCGTTGGCCGTGCGGAACGTGTAGTTGTTCGCCCCAACCTGCGCGCCTTGGATCGCCTGGTGCATGCAGAGCAGCTTCACGTCGGCCGGCTCGTCTTCCCATCCGGTCTCGTCGAGAACCGGGCCGAACTGCTCGTGGAGGTCGCCTCGTACGAACGGGAAACCTGCCACCGCGACCGAGCCGTTTTTCGTCTCGATCCGATAGGTTTTGGGTCGGTCGAAGACGAGAATGTTCGGGTGGCCCAACCAGATTGAAGGCGGCAGTCGCGACCGCTCGTGGTTGCCCGGAACGATCAAGGTCGGGATGCCAGACTGGGCGAACTTGTACAGCATCTCGTACGACATGTCCACGATCTTCGGCGGCACCCTGGCCCGGAAAAAGAAGTCGCCGCCGTGGATTAACATGTCCGGTTTCGTTCGAGTTGCGTGGTCGAGCACGCGTTGGAATTTGTCGAAGAAATCCGGCCCGCGCCTGCGCCTTTCGACGCGCGGCCTGACTGGAAAGTCGTAACCTAGATGCGTGTCGGCCAGCAGTACGATCCGAATTCGGTCATCTGTCATGTCGAGTGTACATGGACGGGAGCAGGGCGTCGTCGCGGTCAAGCAGTCGCACTTGGCATATCCGTTCGTCAGACGAACGAACAGCATTGGGTTCCGAGAACGGAGGCTGCGAGCGGCGAGCAATTCGTGGCTCGCTAGTCGACTACGCGCGGCGAAACGTCCCTGCTCGACGCCTCTAGACCACCTGGTCGGGCGTCAGGAGCTCCATGAATTCAATGCGTTGGCTCTCGATCAGCGGGCGAACCTTCGCGCCGACTTCGAGGGCCGCTTGTGGCAGGTCGTTGCCCGGACGCCCTGGCGATTGGATGGCCTCGTCGGTCCACTCCAGCACGACGATATTCTGGTCGCCTGGCAGCGTGTAGCCGTTGTACGAGACCCTGAACTCGCCTCGCTGTCCGGCGTCGTGATAGAGCTGTGCCTGCTTATGCAACAGGTTCGCGACGTTTAGCGCCTCACCGGGCTTGGTGTTGAAAATGCGTCGTATCAGATACAAATTGAGTCCTCCGTGTTTTTCGTAAAATCAGCAGGGATCGGTCGACCGTCGCCCTTGGTTGCTGGCCGCCCCATTCTATCAGCGACGCCGCGCCGCGGCACGGATTGTCGCGACGCGATCGCCGATTGACAACGGCGTGCGCGAATCATACCATCGGATCGGCCAGCCAACGATGATAATGCGGCTGCTGCCGCTCTGCGTTAGGCCGCTTGCACTCGCGACCCGACGGATCGATTTCGGATTACTTCCGGCAGCCATCGGCGGGGCGAACTCAGTAGGGCGCCTTACTCGCGCCGACCGTCGCTTACGATGCAGTGTTGCCGAGTTCGAGCGGCCGAGCGACCCGCTCAAACAACCTTTCAATCCGCAAACAGGCTAAGCACCGCCCGAGCAAGGGCGCATGGAGGCAAAAGATGTACTACGACGCATCACGATTCGTTGAGAATATCGAAGGCGGCCGGGACGACCGCACCCACGGCATCGTTGTTCTGACACCGCCCGAGTCGCGGCGGCTCCTCGCCAAAGCGATGGTCATGCTCCCGGAGGTTCAGCGATCCCTGGACAAGGGCATCATCGTCGTCTGCAGAGGTGTGACCACCGCCTACGTTGCGGAGGAACTGCTAGGGATCACGCTGGACAAGGCGAACTGCACTGCCGGCATCATAACCGACGGCATCCTCGGCTCCACGAACCCTGACGAACCGCTGGGTCCCTGGGTAATCCGTGACGGCCAGCTCTCGGAGCAGAGCATGGGGGACGCGATGGGCGAAGTCACTGCTCAAGACGTGGTCATCAAAGGCGTCAACGCTCTGGATTCGCTGGGCAACGTCGGTGTGCTTTCAGGGAACAACATGGGTGGCACGGTTGGCGACGTGTGGCCGATCGCAATGGCTCGCGGCGCCCACCTGATTACACCTGTCGGACTAGAGAAACTGGTTCCGTCCGTCGCCGAGGCCGCGCGAAATTCTGGACAGGAACTCTACCAATACGTGATGGGAGGCAAGGTCGGTCTGGTGCCGATCATGAACGCCGACGCGGTCACAGAGATCGAAGCGCTGGCTGTGCTCGGCGGCGTCGAAGCCACCCTCGTGGCATCGGGCGGAGTCGCCGGTTCCGAGGGCAGCGTTGTCCTCGCGATGGCCGGCAGCGACGAACGGGTCCGCGAGACGTTCGAGCTCGTGAAAAGCATTAAAGGCGAACCGGTGCTCGACATTCCGAACCTGTGGCCAGCGGTCGTCTCCTAGCTGGCCGACTGACAGTCCGACCGGATATTTACGCCCAAAACCCAGGGTGGGGCACAAACGATGCGCATCGAAAATGCCGGGCACATCGCACATCGACATATCTTCGAGCAATACGATGTGAGTTTCCCGGAAGGAGAAAATCGTGGAATTCAGTTTGATCTACCCGGTGCGGGAAGGCTACTGCGACCCTGAACACGTCACGGCAGCAGCCGTTGCCGCCGAAAACGCGGGCTTCCAATCGTTCCTGGTGTGGGACCACTACATGACCCCCGGCGGGCCCAACACGCTCGACGCCTGGGCGACCCTCGCCTTCGTCGCGGGGAAGACTTCGTCGATCATGCTCGGAACGGTTGTCACTCCGATACCGTTCCGGCCCCCGGCGCAACTCGCGAAAATCGTGGCAACGGTTGATGTTCTGTCGAAGGGCAGGGCGATACTCGGCGTCGGGGCCGGCTGGCATCAACCCGAATTCGACGGCTTCAGTCGCTGGGAGGCGCCGCGCGTTCGTGTCGATCAGACGATCGAGGCGCTCGAGCTCATCGATCGCCTGTGGCGAGGCGGTTCGGTCGACCACAGCGGGACCCACTACACGGCAACCGGGGCGCAGATCGCGCCGCTGCCGGTGCAGCAACCGAGGCCGCAACTGTGGTTCGGAACTCGTGGCAGGCGGATGATGCGACTCGCCGCGCGTTACGCCGATTGCTGGATACCGACCAACCTCGAGCCGGACGACTATCGGACCGGGATCGAACACCTGCGAAAGTTGCGTTCCGATTTGGGCGTACCCAGGGACATCAAAGCCTCGCTGCAGCACTTCACCCCGCACGAAAAAACCGACGACTTCCTGGCGACAATCCGGAGCTACGCCGACGCCGGCTGCACGAACTATGGCGCCGTCTGGGCGTACCCCGCGGACGAGATGGTGTCGCGAATCGAGTGGTTCACCAAAGAAGTGATGCCTAACGCGCCGGCATAGGCACAGGGCAAGCGCCGCTCAAATCTCGTACAGCGCCTCGGCGTTCTTCGAGAACATCGCTGACTGCTCATCGACGGTGAAATCGGCAACGATCTCGGTGTAGGCGTCGACGATTGTGTCGTAGTCGCTGAACAGGCTGTCGACGGGCCAATTGGTGGCGAAGATCACGCGCTCGGTCCCGAACGCTTCGATGCAGCGGAGCACGTACGGCCTAATGCTGTCCACGGTCCAATTGTGGTCGCCCATGCCGAGGCCTGAAATCTTCATCACAACGCTTTCGGCCTGAGCGGCGGTCGTGATGCCCTGCGCCCAGCGCCCGAAGTATTCGGAGTTGCGCGCAGCCGGAACACCCGCATGATCGACGACAATAGGCACGTTCGGATATTTGCCCGCGAGCGCTCGCAGTTTTTCCATGTCATGCCATTGGACGGCGACACTCGAACGTAGGTTGTATTTCTCGAGGAGCGCGAAGCCTCGGTGAAAATCAGGCTCGACCAGATAGTCGCCGTGCGAGAAATCGCGGATCCCGCGCATGATCGGATATTCGCAGTGCCTGGCAAGAACCTCTTCGACGGCCGCATCTCGTAGATCGGCGTAGGCGATTACCGCGTGCGGAAAGCCCGTGCGGTCGGATGCTTCCTGGAGCCACTTCGTCTCCATCACCGGGTCAGGCGATCCGATCGCCGCCTGAACGTGCACCGCTTTGGTCACGTTGGCCTCGCGCGTCAGTGCAACGAAGTCCTCGGCCACGAAATTGCGCTCGCCTAGTTTGCGCATCTGCTTGCCGATCATCGGCGGGTCGACGTCCGGCTGCCAGTGCGCATAGTGCAGGTCCGGTTGCTGCATGTCGTAGAAATGGACGTGAGTGTCGACGAAATCAAGCTTGCTCACTGTCTGCTCCTTTGCTGAGACTCTCGGGCGGGCGAGGAAGAGGCACGGACCAACCGGCTAGTGCAACTTTGCCACGGTCACCGGCGCGCCTGTCTCTGCAGATCGATAGCCGGCCTCCAAGAACTCGACCACTCGCGCCCCCTGCTCGCCTGGGGCGCGATTATCGCCGTCTCCCAGGATCAGGTCGACCAGCGCTCGAGAGGTTGCGTGGGCGGGGTAGAGCTCGTCTTTGGTCAGGTCGGTGAATTCTTCCGTTGTTCCGTCGTGAAAATGGGCGTCGAGGCGGCCGTTGATCATGTCCTGGCGAACTTGGCCTTTGGTCCCGAAATAGATAATCCGTTGATCGGACGGTTGACCCGGCCGAACTCCACCGGTCGAACTCATGGTGCCGACAGCGCCGTTTTCTAGGCGGTAACTGAACGTGTCGACGAGATCGACATCGAGGTCGAAGCTTTCCATGAACGCGAATACCTGAGTCGCTTTTAGGCCTGTAACGCGCATCACCATACCCATGGGGTGAGTGACTTGTAACACGCCTTGGCCGCCTCCCGCGACGGTGGGGTCGGAGTACGTGTCCTCGCTCGGACCGGTAATCGGGAAGTTGAACTCCGAAGCGTACTCCTGTGGTTTGCCGCGAAGGTAAGACTCCACCATCGACGTGAAGATTCCGCTGACGAACTGCAGTTCGCCGATCCGTCCGGACTGTACGATCTTACGGGCCGCTTCGGCGTGCTTTGTGAACTGGTAGGTGTAGCCGACCATCAAGTGAAGGCCGAGTCGGTCGGCCCGCTCAACCAGGTCCCAAGCCTCTGACGCTTTCAACGTCATGGGCTTCTCGACCAAGACGTGAACCCCGGCGTCGAGAGCGTCCTTGGCGACTTGGTAGTGATAGGCGTGCTGGACGGCAATGACGACACCGTCGATTCCCGAGGCCAGCAGCTCGCGGTGATCCTCGAACCTGTCTTTGACCTCGTAGAATTCACCGGCGCGCTTAGCCTTTTCCGCTTCCACGTCCGCTATCCCGGTCAACTCGGCTCTGTCGTAGCCAACGAGGCTAGGCATGTGGTGCTGGGTCGCCCACCAGCCGGCGCCGATGACGCCGATTCGCGCCTGGTCCATGTCGGCCTCCTGAGGCGGTGCGTATCATTCGCGAGTGTATGAGCATGCACTTTCAGTGTCAATCGTACGGTCATAAGAGGGGCGTTCGCGAACTAAATTTCAGCTATTGAGGCGTTTTCGTCACCACGGAGTATCGATGGCGGGAAACCGCGATGCGTCGATGATTAGAGACTAAATAGAGCTAGTTCAGGTCTCATCGACGGGGATTTCAATCAGTTCAGGTAATTTGACTGACTCCTCGCGGGGTGCTACCGTGTAGCGTGTTAGCGGCTGATCGTCGACCTTGGGTCAAATTGCAGAGTGCTGCGATGGCGGAAAGTCAGAAGCTACGATGAGCAGGGCGGTCTCAGAAGAATGGGGCGACATTTAGGACCGTCATGATTGGAGAACACAACATGAGCAGACTCGACGACCCTTGAGGTGACCACGCCATTATTAGGTTGTCCCGAACCTTTCGTGGATCGCTTGATCCACGGCTAGACCCGATCTCCACCCTTCGGCTCTACACCCAGTTTTTGCACTCGCGTATCACCTCAGCGCGCTCCCTATTGTAGTGTAGGTTCGTCCCCGCTCCTTTCCGGTCTGTGTCCCGCTGCGGTCGCCCAACGGCCAATTTCGGCGGAAATTTACGACGACAGACCCCAGGCCGTTGGATCGAAGTCAGACTTCGTTTACACCAGATGCACGCCTGTGAATCAGCGACGGAGTGGTTGAAGGGAACAGACCAAACAGCGAAGCGCGAAACGAGCGTTGGTCAATCGAGATCGTTTTGAAAAAAGCTCAAAGGCTCCGTCTGGGGACAATCGGGAAGATTCCCACCCACGGGCCTCCATTGAACAAATATCGTCGGACAGATTTGAGAAAGGTTGGAAACAATGATAGGTAAACCACACTGGAACAGGCTGTTCCCGTCGATGCTCGTCGTCGTGGCGCTTGCCCTGATCGCCGCTGCATGCACCAGCGACAGCGAGCCCGCCCCGGCGGCGCCGATCGACACAGGCGCGATCTCGTCCGCCGTGCAAGAAGCGGTTGCGGAGGCGTTGAAGGCGGCTCCGGCCGCTCTCGCGCCAGTTACGGCAGCCGAGATCCAGTCCATGGTTAGTGGCGCTGTTTCGAGTATCCCTGCCCCTGAGATTCCTGATCAGGTGTCTGCAGCAGAGCTCCAAGCCATGGTGGAATCGGCAATCGCCGCCTCCGCCGCACAGGCCACCGAGCCGCTAAGCGCCGCGGACATCAACTCGATGGTCGAGGCCGCGCTCGCTGCCGCCACAAGCGGATCGGCTTCCCGGGAAGATATCGAAGGGCTGATCACCCAGGCCGTTGAGGCGTCCGGTGCAGCGGCGGCTCTCGCTGCCGAAGCCGCCGCCGCCGCCGAAGCCGCAGCCGAAACGGTGTACCAGGTCGTGGCTCAGCAGGCTGCTGCGGCAGAGGCCACACCGACTCCCACGTTTGCTCAGAGCGAGATCAAAACCGGCGGGACGTTGCGTGTCGTGATGCCCACGGACAGCAACACACTGGATCCAGCGCTGAGCTTGAGCACGATCGACAACACAACTACGATGCAGGCATACAACAATCTGATCTTGCGCATGGAAGATCTGTCGTTGGAGCCCCATCTGGCCACGTCATGGACGCCAAACGACGACTTGACGAGCTACGAGTTCAAATTGCGCGAAGGCGTCAAGTTTGTCCACGGCAAAGAGATGACCGCTGAAGACGTCGTCTTCACGTTCGAGAGAATTCTTGACGAAGCGACCGGTTCCCCGGCGAGATCGGCTCTCGACTTTATTACCGGAGTTACGGCTCTGGACGACTACACGGTCACAATCGACATGGCCGGAGCGAACGCGTTCCTGCCTGACACGTTGTCGCTCTACCAAGGCCGCATCATCCCGTCGGACATCGACGCAGACAGGCTGGCAACCGAGATGTTCGGCACCGGCCCGTTCTCGCTCACCGAGTCCAGGCCGAACGAACTCGTGTCCTATGACCGAAACACCGACTATTGGGACGAAGGTAAGCCTTATCTGAACAAGGTGGCTATCTTCTACATGCCTGAGCCCGTAACACGAGCCGAGGCCCTCAAGTCCGGCCAGGTCGACATCCAGTTCCCGCTGGAGCCTTCCAGCGTGAGCGGCGTCGAATCGGCTCGCGGCGCGGTTGTGTTGGAGACGGCGTCATCTGCCTACCTGAACCTTTCGATGGACGTTCGAGTTCCCCCGTTCGACGATGTCCGCGTGAGACAAGCCATCCAGGCGGCCACGGATCGAGAGACGATCCGCCAGGTCGCGCTGTTCGGTCGAGGCGCGATCGCCAACGACCATCCCGTCCCGCCGAACGACCCTCATTACGACGACAGCGTTGCCATCCCCGCGTACGACGTAGCCAAAGCCCAACAGCTTCTGGCCGACGCCGGATTCGCTGACGGGCTCGACATTACGCTCCACACGAGCACCGTCACCCCAGGTATGGTCGAGATGGCAGTCGCGCTCAAAGAGTCGGCAGCGCCCGCTGGCATCAACATCAGCATCGAGCGAGCTCCGGAAGACAAATACTGGGCCAGCGTTTGGATGACCGAGCCGTTTACCACGGTCGGCTGGAACGGACGAAACCCGGACCAGGCATTCAGCATCGTCTACAAGTCAGATGCCGTTTGGAACGAAGCATTCTGGGTCAGCCACGCGGCCGATGCGTTAATCGTCCAGGCCCGAGGCCAGGCCGATCTGGCGGACCGCAAGGCGACCTACGGAGAACTCCAAGCCCTCGTGGTCGAAGAAGTGCCCCGCATCATCCCTGTGTTCAGCCCGGTGTTCTTCGGCGTTAGAGACAACGTGCGTGGCGTTGCGGCGCATCCGTCGCGGTGGCTTCTGCTCCACAAAGCGTGGCTCGACGACTAAGCTCTGAATCAACCGGAGGGTCGCCCGCAAAAGGGCGACCCTCCACCCATAAGGGTGGCCCCATTTAATGGCGCGTTTTCTCATGGTACGGACCGGTCTCATAGTCGTGACACTTTTCGTAGTGTCGCTGGCGATCTTTGCCGTCACTGAGATACTCCCGGGCGACGCGGCTGTCATGAGCCTGCGCCAAGGCGCCACCGAGGAAAACCTGAAGGCCAGGCGAGCTGAGCTCGGACTGGACCGTTCGCCCGTTGTACGTTACGCGGAGTGGATGGGCGGCGTGGTGCGCGGCGATCTCGGAGAATCGTTAATTCGAAAAACGCCGATAACCGAGGTCATCGGCGGCAGAATCGGGAACTCCCTGATCCTCGCCGTGTTTACGTTCGCAGTATCAGTTCCCTCCGCGATACTCGCCGGAATATGGGCGGGGGTCAAGCGCGATTCCTGGGGCGACCATACGATGAGCGTTGGCAGCCTCGTGGCGATCTCCTTGCCGGAGTTTGTCACCGGAATATTGCTCATGGTGATCTTCTCCACCACCCTGCATTGGTTGCCGTCTTCCAGTTTCATATTCCCAGGCACTAATCCGTTAACCAGCCCGTCAATACTCGTTTTGCCGGTCCTCACACTGACCGGAGTCTTATTTGCATACGTTATGCGCATGACCCGAGCGAACGTCATCGAAGTCATGGAGACACACTATGTTCGCACGGCAATCCTAAAAGGCCTCCCGATGCGACGCGTCCTCCTCCGCCATGTCGTTCCCAATGCCATGCTCCCGACCATCAGCATCATCGCCATGAATCTGGGATGGATGCTCGGTGGGCTTATCATCGTCGAGAACGTGTTCTCGTACCCCGGTCTTGGACGGCTGCTTTTGGAATCGATCGATTCACGTGACGTGCCGCTGTTGCAGGCTTTGTCGTTGCTAATCGCGGTCACATACGCGGTGAGCAACCTTGCGGCTGATCTTTGCTACGGCGTACTCAATCCGCGGATAAGGTTGGCGTAATGGCTTCTTCAGCAACGACGTCCCAACAGGGTTCGCGATTCGGGCAAGCGATTGTCAACGGAGTGGCCGCTTCAGGGCGGATGCTGCGCAATGAACTGGCGTTGGCGCTGCGCACCACCGCGGGAAAAATCGGGTTGCCGCTGGTCATATTCCATTTGATCTTGGCGACTGTCGGGCCGCTGTTGGCTCCTTATTCAGCAACAGATTTTCAACGCGACGAGGATAACAGGGTGCTCCAACTCCAGAGCCCCAATACCACCTATTGGCTAGGTACGGACAACGCTGGACGGGACGTCTTGTCCAGGGTCATGTCCGGAGCGAGCTCGATAATCGCCGTATCCGTTGCGGGAGCTGGGCTCGGGATCTTCCTGGGCACGGTCGTCGGCATGAGCAGCGGCTACAAAGGCGGCCGCACCGACGAGATCGTCATGCGCGTGATGGACGGGCTGATGTCGTTCCCGTCCTTGTTGCTCGCGTTGCTGGTCCTAAGCACGCTCGGTGCCAATCACGAAAATATCATCGCGACAATCGGCGTGGTGTTCATGCCGAGAGTCGCTCGGGTGCTTCGCAGCGTAACGCTGTCTCTGAAAACTCTTGAATTTGTCCAAAGCGCGCGTCTCCGAGGCGAACCCGCGCTGTACATCATCTTCAGGGAGATCCTGCCGAACGCCATCCCAGTGCTGGCCGTGGAAGCCTCCGTGCGATTGAGCTACGCTATTCTGCTGGCCTCTTCACTCGGGTTCCTGGGACTTGGTGTCCAACCCCCGTCGCCGGATTGGGGCCTCATGATTAGCGAGAGCCGCAACTTCCTGGTAGACGCCCCGTGGATCGGGCTGGCACCAGCCGCGGGCGTGGCTTCGTTGGTCGTTGGCGTAAACCTGTTGACGGACGGGCTCCGGCAGGCGCGTGGCCTACCTGTAGGAGGGGACCATGATTGACGCACGACCGGTCGATGTGCCGGTTGCTGAGGTCCGAGACCTCGCCGTAACATTTTTCACTCCGAGAGGCACCGTACGCGCGGTGCGTGACGTCTCGTTCGAGATCAGGCCCGGTGAAGTCCTGGGACTGGTCGGCGAATCCGGATGCGGAAAGTCCACCGTCGCATTCGCGATGATGGGATACCTGCCTGGCATCACCCGGGTCGATGGCGACATCCTGTTCGAAGGCGCCGACGTCTCGACGATGCCTGCCGCGGAGCTCCAAGAACTGCGAGGCTCCCGCATCGCGATGGTCTATCAGGACCCGGCGACAGCGCTGAACCCCACGATGAGGGTCGGCCCGCAGTTGGAAGAGGTGTTGAAGCGTCACACAGACCTCAACTCCGAACAATCTCGAGAGCGAACGGCCGAATTGTTCGAGAGTGTTGGCCTCGCGGATCCGACGCGCATAGGGCGGCGTTACCCTCACCAACTGAGCGGCGGAATGCAGCAGCGCGTTGTCATAGCGATGGCGTTGGCATGCGACCCACACTTGCTGATCATGGACGAGCCGACGACCGGTCTCGACGTAACCACCGAAGCGACGATTCTCGACCTGGTGATCGAACTCAAAGACCGAGTTTCTGCCGCGATCCTATTCGTCAGCCATAACCTTGGCGTTATCGCCCGAGTCGCGGATCGAGTGACCGTCATGTACGCGGGCCAGACCGTGGAGCACGGCCTCGCACGAGACATTTTCAAGTCTCCCAGGCACCCGTATACCTCGGGCCTGATTTCGTGCGTGCCGCAGCCGCCCACGGACGAAGGTCAGGGCGATCGGCTCACCAGCATCCCCGGTGCCGTGTATACGGCCCAGGAAGAGGGCGGTGAGTCATGCCTGTTCGCGCTGCGATGTCCGATCGCTCAGGAATCTTGCAACAATCAAGCGCCGTCGATGGCCAGCACGGGTGACGGCCACTTCGCACGTTGTCTGTTTCCGGACGATGTTGCGCCTGAAATCTGGGGCGAGTCGCAAATACGAGTCGAAGAACTGACAGACGAAGAACCCGAGCCCGTGTTGGAGGCGCGCGGGTTGCGCCGTTTCTACGGGCGTCAGCGAAAAAGATACGGATTCTTTGGACCCAAGGGCAGGCCGCCTGTCCGCGCCTTGGTGGATATCGACTTCGACATAGGCTCCGGTCGAACCTTGGGCGTTGTTGGCGAGAGCGGCTCAGGAAAGACGACCGCGGCTCGCGCTGTCGTCGGTCTGGTGCCGCGCAGCAGTGGCGACCTGCAGCTCGAGGGCGACGATCTGGCGCGAAGCGTCGAGGATCGGACCGGTGACCAGAGAGCCGCCATGCGAATGGTGTTCCAGAATCCGACGGCGTCGTTGAATCCTAGACTGCCTGTTCGCCACGCCATCATCCGCTCGCTGCGAAAACTGGCCGGACTCAGCAAAAGCGAAAGCGAGGACCGAGCTGTCGAGCTGATGGAAGCCGTTGGGCTCGACCCGACCTATCTCGATCGACACCCGGTGGAGCTCAGCGGGGGAGAGCAGCAACGCGTCGCACTTGCTGGAGCGTTCTCCGCCAATCCTACGCTTATCGTAGCTGACGAGGCTGTTTCGGCCCTGGACGTATCGGTCCAGGCGCAGGTGCTCAACCTGCTCGAAGAACATCAGCGCGAAACAGGGACCTCATACATGTTCATCACGCACGATCTCGGCGTGGTCCGGTACGTGTCCGACGACATCCTCGTACTGTACGCGGGACACGTGGCCGAATACGGGCCAGCCGAAGCTGTATTGAACACGCCGTCGCATCCGTACACTGAAGCGCTGCTGTCGGCGGCCCCAGTGCCGGACCCCGACGCCGAGCCGGCGCATATCCGCCTCGAAGGATCCGTGCCGACGCTCCGATCCGCGTTCAAAGGATGCTTCTTTGCGGGCAGGTGCCCTCGGAAAGTCGGCGATGTCTGCGATTCAACGCCTCCGTCACGCCTGGAAGGAACCGAAGAAGGGCACGACGTCTACTGCCACATACCGCTCGCTGAGCTAACGGAAATGGCCTCCACGCCCCCGGAGCGCGACGTAGCGTCCACTCCAGCGGACTGACACACCCCCAAGACTGAGTCGCCGCGGGCGGAATGTCCCGATCCGTCTATTCCTCGCCATTTTCGGCTGCGGGGACGTTGCGGTCGTTCAGCCGCCCGGCGCTGTGCAGCGCTCGACGCAGCAGGAATTCGGCCTGGGCGTTCGCACTGCGGAGGTCATCCGCCGCCCATCGCTGCAAGGATTCGAGGACGACAGGGTCCAGCCGCAGCAGGAAAGCCTTCTTCTTCGCCATGATCGGCTACTGATACAGCGTGCCGGTGTTGACGACGGGCTGCGCCTCTCTGTCACCGCATAGCACGACCATCCAGTTGCTCACCATCGTGGCTTTGCGTTCTTCGTCGAGTTGGACCACCTCTTTCTTCGTCAGGGCCTCGAGGGCCATCTCCACCATTCCAACCGCGCCTTCGACGATCTGAGTCCTTGCCGCCACCACGGCCCCGGCCTGTTGGCGTCGAAGCATCGCGCCCGCGATTTCCGCGGCGTAGGCGATGTGGCTGATCCTCGCTTCGATCACGTCGATGCCCGCCTTCGTAAGCCTATCCTGGATCTCCGAGCGCAGCTTGTCTGTATTCTCTACGTTGCTGCGCCTCAGTGCGAGCTCGCTGTCGACGTCGGTGTCGTACGGGTACGTGGTGGCCATGTTCCTAAGAGCCGCCTCGCTTTGCACCTGCACGAAGTTTTCGTAGTCGTCCACCTGGAATACGGCGTCCGCCGAGTCGTCGACCTTCCACACGACGACTGAGGCGATCTCGACGGGATTGCCGTCGCGGTCGTTGACCTTCAGCCGGCCGCTCTCGAAATTGCGAACTCGCTGGGACACTTTTAGCTTCGGATAGGCGAACGGGTTCATCCACCAGAGCCCTGGCTGTTTAGCGGTGCCAGCGTATTTTCCGAAGAGCTGGACGACCTTCGCTTCGTTCGGGTTCACGATGAACAATCCGGCCGCGATCAACGCGCCGATCGCGACGCCCACGGCCGACACGATCCAACCGGCGATCACCTCGCTGGTGACGGAGACCGCAAACCCGGCGATGCAAGCGACTCCGATGATCGCGACCAGTCCCACCACCGGCCATCCGCTAACTGCGAGAGCTCTTTTCTCCTGAATCATTGTCCATGCTTCCTGGGAGTGCCGCTTTCTCGAGACGATATTCACGGTCCAACGGACGGTCTTCAATCTCTATATGCTATGAAAATGATATCATTATGATAGCCAGCGGTCAAAACCACCGCAGCCAATCGGCGCCTCGGATCGATGCGGTATAGACGTCAAGCGAGCCGTGGTTGACAACGATCGCAGGCTGATGCACACCGGTCGCCAAATGGGGCAATGCCTTGGTCGTCGCGACTCGGCGTTACGAATATATTCAAGGATTGCATGGCAGGAGGAAGCCCACATGGAACCACGAGCAGACTATCCGAGTCTTCCACCGCGACCGGTCGACGTGTAGCGACAAGTCAGCGTAATTGCGACAGCCCGGAGGAAGGTCAACCCGAGAACAAGGCGGCTTTTTTAAAGACTTCAAAACGATCATCGAACCAAGTTCCCAGGCTCCAACGTTCCGGTTGCAAACCACGGAAGGCGACTGGATCGACGCGGCCGACTTCTTGAGCAAGAAGCATCTTGTGATTGAGTTCGGCGCGATCACCTGACCCCCCTATCTGCGGCAGGTTGCCGTAGTGGAAGAAACCGCCGAGGAGTTCGCGGGCAACATCCAGATTTTGAACGTGTACATGCGGGAGCCTCATGCTGGTAGAAAGCGATTCGAGCAGTACTCAAAGCATACGAGTTATGAACACAAGACAGGCTACGCGTGCGAGCTCGTTGAGGACCATGGCATGAAAGTTCCGGTTTTGATCGACGGATATGACGAGGCGATCCACAAGATGTTCGGTGGCTTGCCCAACATGATCTACGTCATCGACAAAACGGGCAGGGTCGTCTACAAGTCGACGTGGACCATGCACGAAGAGGTCGTGAAGGTGCTCCAAGAGCTCCGAGCGGAAGGCATGGCCGACGTGAGCGTGCCGGTCGGCGGTGACGGGGACTAGAACTCAGTCATCTCGGGCATCCGAACCAATCAGACGAACAAAGGACGGGCTCTCGCATGCGCCCGTCCTTTCTTTTTTCTTTCTATCCTCGATTGCGGGGCTCGTCCCTCCCGGCTCGTTCCCGCGGCCGATGCGTCCACCAATTCCGCAGCCGCCTCCCGGCTATGGCCTCGACGCCCAGGAACAGAGAATCAACGTGATCAAGAACCACACGTCACGGATTCGTTATGTCATACCGGCAGTTCGAAAACGGCCGCCGCGTTTCCACCCAGCACCCTGTTGCGGTCGGTTGATTTAATCCGAGCGAATCGACAAGATCCAGGTGACCTTGAATGTTGCACATCGGCCAGTCGGTTCCGAGCATGACTTGACTCGGATGATCCTGAATCATGCGTCCCAACACGTCTCGCATCGCGCCTATCCCTCCAGATGCTCGAACTACTGCTCCGTCTGCAGTTCCGGCGAGCTCGAAGTCAATGTTGGGGACATCTTTTGTCACTTCGTAGCAGTATTCGATCCGAGGCCAGAAATAGTGGGTGATTACTACACTTAGGGCCGGAAATCTTTCGGTGACCTCGGCGATGTACTTGGGGTCGTTGAATCTCGCCGCGTCGCGATTTTCGGGATTCTCACCTGTGTGGAACACGACTGGTAGGCGTTGACGCTGGCCAATCTCGTAGTAGGGAAGGCATCTGCTGTCAGTGGGATAGTACGGCTCGTGACCAGGAAAGAACTTCAAGCCGTGAATCGTCCTGTCCGCCAGTAATATTTCGTATCGGTCGAAATCCTGCACTCGGCCGTCCAGGATATCGGGGCTGCCTAACAAATCGAGTGGATCAGCATCGTCGATGAGCGTACGCGCGGTTTCGAAACCCGCGACGTCATAGCGCGCTTCTTGGCTGTCCGGAATGACGATCGCGCGATCGATGCCGCGTCGACGCATCTCGTCCAGCAATACGGTTTTGCTGTCTGCGAGGGAATTTGCGTTGCCGTCGTAGAGCGACAGATGTACGTGTGCGTCGATAATCATGGCAGTGTTAGCGATATCCGGGGCGGTGAATGGAAAAATTGGCGCGAGCCAAGCGCCAATCGTTGACAGACGCGGCGCTGGGATATTCTGGCGCCTTGGGGAACGCCACGAAAACCGCTCGTTGCACCTGCCCGTTGATAGATCCCGCATGCGGGAGCGCCCGACCCGACCTCGCCGTCACTTGATCCTTCTGAAACCGGGGCTGGCCAGCGCGAACACGATTGTGACCACCATCAGAAGCACCCCGCTGATGAGCAGCGCGTCCGGAGTCCCGATGCGCTCCGCGACGGCCCCAAACGGCACGGAAGTCACCGGCATGAACCCGAGCGTCATCATGCGTACGCTCATCATCCGGCCCCGCATCTCGGGAGCGGAGTTGAGCTGTATGAGCGTCACGCTCAGGGACATAAACAGCGCGCTGACAAAGCCGACAAACAGCAGCAGCGGCACCGCCAGGACGTAGGATGTCACTTGCGAGCTGAACGTCAACCCGATTCCCCACAGCACGCACGAGACCACGACGACCATCCCTCGTCGGCTCAAATTGTTCATTGAAGCGAGGATGAGGGTTCCCGCCAACGCGCCGATTCCCATGAACGTCAGGAGCATCCCAAGGCCGTCCGATTGCACGTCCAAAGCCTCTCGCGCCCACGCGGGAAGCAGGACGAAGAACGAGAACCCGAATAGCTCCGGAATGATCGCCATGATAATGAGACCGCGTCGCACTGGGTCGGCGGCAACGTACACCAGGCCCTCGCGTATGTCTCCTAGAACGCTCTTGCGAGGGCGGTCGATTATCACCTGCGTCCCGGTGATCCTCATGACCGCCGCAACCGAGACCAGATACACGCCGCCCACTACGAAGAAAACACCGGCGGTCTCGATGAAAATGATCAGCACGCCCGCCAGAGCAGGGCCAACGATGCGCGATATGTTCATCCCCGAATTGTTCAGAGAGATCGCATTCATCAGCTTGGACTCGGGCACGATGTCGGCAATCATCGCCTGGCGACTCGGCATCTGGAAAGCGGACATCGATCCGTTCAATACGCCGATTACCAAAACCATCCAGAACGTGACAACTCCGGATAGATCCAGGGCTGCAAGCATGAGCGTAAACACGCCATTGCCGGCCTGGCTCATAATCACCAGACGTTTTCGGGGGATTCTGTCCGACAGAGCTCCAGCCAGCGGCGAGACCAGTGTCATTGGCACCGAGAACGTCATCATTACGAATGCCAGCGCCAGGGGAGAGTCGTCGGCTAGGCGGAGGACGAGCCAGCCTCTCGTGATCATCTGCATGTTCATGGCCATGAACGAGCCCATGGAGGCTAGCCACAACCACCGGAAGTCGCGAATCTGCAGCGATTCGAACATCCGGAATTGAGCCAGGGCTGACAGCAGCGTGGGTTTGGCTGTCGAAGCGTCGGTTGGTGGAGCCGGGGATCGTCGTAAACGCATGTTTACCTGAAGAACGTTTCTCGAATTAACAGACGTTTTGCTGCAAGCTAGCTATCACCGGCGCTATGCGTCGGTCAAGCGGACTCGCAAGCTTGGTTACCGCAGAAGGTAGCTTGCCTCGGCGACGTTTCCGTACTGACGCTTGTCTCTCGGATTCAAGGTCCGGTTGGGCTTCGAGTGAAGAGTGTGAAGCGGGGTCTATCCGAGTTTCGCCAAGAATTCGACAGGGCCGAATGACGCGATTGCGACGACAATGATCGCGATCACAACCGCGATCGTGGGTGGAGCGAAACGCTGGACCGTCAAGTTCAACATTGAGTTTGTGCGGTCGATCACGTAGGCGCCCACGCTCAAAATCACTCCGGCCGTCATGCCCGTGAACACGCCGAACGCGCCGTGGGAGAAAGCGACCGAAATACCGCGGAACAACGAATCCACCGCGTCGACGAACACGTCGCCAGCCGCGATCTTCCCAGTGAAGAACCGGACGAACACCGTGCCGAACGGAATGAACAAGCCGGTCACAAACGAGGATGATATGCCGAAGCTGAAACCGACGCCTACCCAAACAAGAATCCCGCGGGCGTTCTCAACCCTCTCGCTTATCGCCCACGTAATTGCTGCTGCTAAAAGTGCGGTGGGCACGAAAGCCCCGAGGCCTAATATCAGCGCGTTCGTGAAGTCGAGGTGTTCAGGGGTTTTCGGATATTCGGTCGCCGCCAAGAAGACCAGATACAGAGCGGCAACGCCGACCCCTCCGCCGCAAATCGCCACTGACACCACCAGCCGAATGCGGCGGATCTTGCGCCAATGACTCCGCGCTCTTAATGTTTCGGCAGCCTCGATCTCTCGATCGGTGCGGTTGTCAGCCAATGCCGTCCGCTTTGGCCATTGCGACACCGGGCAACTCAAGCTCTTCCGCTCGATGGCAACTCACAAAGTGGTTGGGTGAGATCTCAGTCAACTGTGGAGGTTGCGATCGGCACACATCTGTCGCATATGAGCAACGCGGATTGAAATAACATCCCAGAGGCGGGTCGGCTGGGTTGGCGACCTCGCCTTGAAGCACCACTCGTTCGGAACGGGTTCTGGGGTCTGGTTGAGGGTTGGACGACAGAAGGGCGGACGTGTACGGGTGCTTGGGTTGAGCGAACAGTTCCTCCGACGTCGCAACCTCGACCATCTTTCCGACGTACATCACCGCGACTCGATCGCTGATGTGCTTGACGACGCTGAGGTCGTGGGCGACGAACAGATATGTTAGATCGAGTTCTTCTTGCAGGTCCAACATTAAGTTGAGCACTTGGGCCTGGACTGACACGTCGAGCGCCGACACCGGTTCGTCTGCAACTATCAGGCGCGGCCTGAGCACAAGCGCTCGCGCAATGCCGATGCGCTGTCTTTGGCCTCCGCTGAAAGCGTGCGGAAACCTCCGCATGAATTCGGGGCGCAGCCCCACCAACTTCAAAGCGTCCGCAACCCGGTCTTCGCGCTCGCTGCGGTTGCCGATGTTGTGATTCGTCAGAGGCTCGCCCACGATGTCCAAAAGGGTCATACGCGGGTTCAGCGACGAGAAAGGATCCTGAAAGATCATCTGCATCTCGCGTCGCAGCAGCCGGAGTTGCGACGACGGGAGCTTTGCGACATCGACTTCTTCGCCGATCGTGCTCCTGAACATTATCTGTCCTGAGGTTGGTTCGACCGCCCTCAGAATGCAACGTGAAGTCGTTGTCTTGCCGCAACCGCTTTCGCCGACAAGCCCTAATGTCTCGCCCTCGTTGATGAAAAAGCTGACGTCGTCAACGGCGCGTATGGCGCCAACTTGTTTTCTGAGGAACCCCTTTTTGATCGGAAAGTACTTGCGGAGGTCGGTGACGTCCAAAAGCCTTTTAGGAGCTTGCTGGGTACTTTCAACCACGCGTCATCCTCCCTGAAACAGAAAGCAGCTCACCTGATGATTGCTTTCCACGTTTGTTAATTCGGGTTCTCCAACGTCGCAAGTGCCCTCCATGAACGCGGGGCAACGAGGATTGAACGCGCATCCGGTGGGTCTGTCATACGGATGGGGGATTGATCCCGTTATGGACGCTAGCTTTTCTCTCGACCCCGATTGAACACGGGGAATCGATTCGAGCAAAGCTTTGGTGTATGGGTGCTTCGGGTTGTGGAAGATATCGTCGACCGGCGCACTCTCCACGACTTTGCCCAGGTACATGACGACTACGTTGTCGGCCATTTCAGCGATCACGCCAAGGTCGTGGGTGATCAGCATCACAGCCATCCCGAAATCTTTTTGCAGGTTCTGGAGCAACTCGAGAATCTGCGCCTGGGTCGTTACGTCCAATGCGGTTGTAGGTTCGTCGGCGATCAGGAGGCTAGGGTTGCACGACAAGGCCATCGCAATCATGGCCCGCTGCCTCAGTCCTCCGCTCAACTCGAACGAATACTGGCGAATGCGCTCTTCCGGCAACGGAATGCCCACTTGCCTCAGCATGTCTAATGCGATTTCTTCGGCTTCTTTTTTAGAAACGTTCCGATGGAGCAGTATGGCTTCCATAAGTTGGTTGCCGATTGTGTGGACAGTACTGAAGGAAGTCATCGGCTCTTGGAATACGTACGCGATTTCACCACCGCGGATGGAGCGCATCTCGTCTCCGTCCGCGTCGTACGTGGTTAGGTCGACGACTTCGCCGAGTTCGCCGTTGGCGCTTCTGCGCCGGAACCGTATTTCGCCGTCGACAATAACGCCGGGTTTATCCAATATGCGCAGTATGGACCGGGCGGCGACGCTCTTTCCGCAACCGCTCTCTCCAACGATCCCGAGTGTCATGCCTGCCTGGACATCGAAACTCGCTCCATCGACCGCGACGACGGTTCCTTCGTCGAGCGGGAAGTGGGTTACCAGATTGCGCACGGAGAGGAATTCTTCTGTCTGATTGCTCACGTTAACTTCCAATAGTTTACCCGTAAGGATCCGCGGCGTCCCGAAGGCCGTCGCCCAAGAAGTTGAACGCCAAGACGGCGCCGATCACGGGGACTGCAGGGACCATCAACCACGGTGTGAGGGCGATCGTCTGCACGTTCTGCGCGGCTTGGAGCATGACGCCCCAAGAGATCGCCGGCGGCCGAAGTCCCAACCCAAGGAAACTCAGAGATGTTTCGCTAATGATAATCGCCGGCAGCGCTAGAGTCGTCGATGCGATGATGTGGCTCAAGAACGACGGCGCCATGTGGCGGAAGATGATCCGCATCTTGCTCGCGCCCGAGAGTTCGGCGGCCGTTACGAAGTCTTCGTCTCTCAATGAGAGGAACCGACCGCGTACTTCGCGTGCCAGTGTCGTCCAGCCGATCAGTGAGATGATGATGGTGATTGCGAAATATATCTTGATGATGGACCACTCTCGAGGCACTGCCGCCGCGATGCCCATCCAGAGAGGAATCGTGGGAATGGATCGAAGGATCTCGATCACGCGCTGAATTATTATGTCCGGCCAACCTCCGTAGTAACCCGATACTCCTCCAAGCACGACTCCCAGTATGAGGCTAATCACCACACTGACCAAACCAATGAGCATGGATATTCTGGTCGCCAACATCAGCCGTGACCAGACGTCTCTGCCCTGAACGTCGGTGCCAATCAAGAATAGGGTCTCCTCGGATTTGTAAGGAGCACTGACTCCAAGCAAATGCCTGTCGGTCCTGATGAGGCCCAGGAATTTGTATTCATACCCGCGCGCAAACAACCTCACCGGAATTTTGACTTCGGGGTCGTTCACGTAGATTTTCTTGAAAGTCTTGAGGTCTCGCGCACCGGACACACCATTGACGTACAAGCCTGGCGACCAACCGTCAAAGAAATGCAGACGCTGAGGCGGCATTTCACCCCGAAAGGCCTCACTGAATTGCGGATCAGAAATTGCCAAAAAATTCGCGCCAAGGACTACTATGTAGAACCCAATTAATACAACAGCGGCGACCATCGCCAGTCGGTGCCTGCGGAGCCGCCACCACATCAACTGCCACTGAGTGGCAGAATAGACTCGCTCCGACGAACGATCCGCTGCGTCGTCCAAGGCTCTCCCCAGAGCAGCGCTTTCTTCGGCCATCTATGAGTTCTCCACTCTTATACGAGGATCAATCCACGCTAGCAATAAATCTGAGATAAAAGTTCCGATTACGGTCATGACTCCAATGAGCATGATGATGGTGCCAGCCAAAAACATGTCCTGAGCCAGCAGGGACCGAAGCAACATCGGACCGACAGTTGGCAGGCTCATCACGATGGAAACGATGATGCTGCCGGACACCAGCAGGGGCAGCAAATAACCCACCGTGCTCATCAGCGGGTTCATGGCGACGCGCAAAGGGTACTTGGTCACGACGCGCCACTCACCCAACCCCTTCGCCCTAGCAGTGACCACGTACGGTTTTCGCAGTTCGTCCAGCATGTTCGCCCGCAATACGCGAATGAGTTGGGCCGTGCCTGCCACAGCAAGTATCAGCGACGGCAGCCATAGGTGAGTCAACAGGTCCCAGACTTTGGCGGGGCCGTACGGTTGGTCAACCATTCCAGGTGAGAACAGCCCGCCGATGTTGGCGTCCAAATATACAAACCCGAAATACAGCAATACGAGTGCCAGCAGGAAGTTAGGGATGGCCAAGCCCAAAAAGCCTATGAACGTGAATACATAATCGCCGACAGAGTATTGTTTCACCGCAGAATAGACGCCTATCGGGATCGCCAATACCCAGGTAAAAACAATGGAGACGAACGCCAGCGCTGCCGTTAACGCGAGGCGATCTCCGATAACGTCACCGACAGGCCGTTGATACTCCATGGAAAGGCCGAAATCGCCTTGAATGGCGCTGCTTACCCATTTGTAATACTGCACGGGAAACGGACTATCCAGACCGTATTGGGCACGTAAGTTTGCCGCCTCGGTCTCGTCGATCACCTCCCCAGATGTCAGGAGCTGCGCGATATACGTCGAAACATAGTCGCCGGGGGGGAGTTGGATAATTGCAAAAGAAATGACCGACACCGCAAATATGGTCAGCAGTGAGAGCAGGAGACGACGAATTATAAAGCCTAGCACTTCAGACCTTTGATGATTTCACGGAGATTTGGACCACGAGCCATTGGGACACTCCCGGCTCCTCAATCAACAGTTGCCCAGCGGCTTGTGACACGATTGATGGACCGCCCCAGGGCGACTCGCACATCCATTCGGTTGGCATGGCGCGTCTCC